>MDTB01158236.1_pt1 | contig 15436 bp, 15 predicted proteins | sample 811161 | NCBI WGS metagenome assembly MDTB01 (sample SAMN05326650, study PRJNA326480) | marine metagenome | isolation source: seawater | place: Mediterranean Sea | collected 2009 | reverse complement strand
GGAAGGAATATTTATTGAACAAGAAGATGATATTAGAAATATTTTTTTGAGTAATTTAGACGTATCAATATCTATGGGTATTAGCCTAGAGATTACAACAATTGAAGAAACAAATTATCTAGCAGGAAAATTAAACCTAATATGTGAAGGAGAAGATGAAAAACCCATTGGATGGGCTGACGCAGGTATTAATGAAAATATGTTTGAAGGTATGTCCGATTTTTTATCTGAAGCATTTACTGAATGGGCTGAGAAAGGTGCTGATAACGGCTCTCTTCTTTTCCCGGACGAGATATCTAAAATAATAAAGCAAGAAGGAGAAATGGAGTTTTATGGAGTAAATGTATTTTGGAACGATGAGTCAGTGCATTAATTGGATAAGCTCAAAATAAAACTATAATAAGTTTATTTTTTTTGGTTTCTGTAATAAAGTAGCATTAATTATTATCATGGCAAATCAAGTACGAATAGAAATAATGGATCAGTTTGGTAAATGGCACCGACATACAACTATTTCTAACAATCCTTCAAGTATAAAACAAGCTTTACAAGTGGCACTTAAAACTCAGTTAGCATCGCGATCTAAAAAAGTACGTGCTGTTGACGATAAAACAAATAGTTTTATCGACATGCTTCAGGGGTAGTTTTAGTAGGAACAATTTATGGTGACAAAGAAATATTTGTAATAACTGATTATTATCTTTTTTTATTTTTTAGAGTATCAATTATATTTTGCTGACTTTGATTGATCATTTTTTGAATATTGTTTGCTAACAATGTGTTAGCAGCATTCATATTGGAAATTGGTGAAACACTATCAGACACTTCTAAAACAGAATTTGAGAGATAATTTAATCCATCCAACATTTTATCGATTTTTTTATCACCATTAAGTGACTTGGCTTGCTTAAAACACGTTATAGCCTGTTTAGCATAATTAGTTGCTTTTCTAGAATGTTTGTTCGTTTTTCCGGCTTGAGACAGTGCAATGGTTTTATTTAAAATAGATCCAAGAGCCATAAATATATCTTATGTCTTTTCTCTATTCTTTTCCAATGTAAATAAATTAACTTTTGATTAAAATGTGGATTTAATATTATTTATAACTAAAGTTTAAAATTTGAATGTCTTTATTTATGGCATAATTTATGACTTAGCTATAATTGCTTATAAGGATACTCACATATTCTCACGCCCTAGACTAAATTAAGTGTCGGCATAGCTTTGTTTTTTTAATATATTTTTAATAATGAATGAGCTTCAAAAATTTATATTTCAAATAATTATTAATATTTTTAAAATTGATCAAATTGAACAATTTTATAAAAGAAGTGAGATAAGATACGGCATTTTGAATTATGTTGCTAAGTATAGTTTAGCTAGAGATAAATATTTTGTAACTAAAGAATGTTTGATACATTTAAATAATTTAAACTTAATTACAAAAAAAGGATTAAGGAGAGGCTCTAAATCAAAAAAAAATCAATTTACTTATGAGCATCCAATACCATCTAATGTTATTGCAGATGAATTATTTAAAAATAAAGAAAATAAAGAATTAATGAAGAAAATTTTAATATGGTCTGATGTGGTTACAGTTTTAACTGCTAGAGAAGACAATATTTTATCAAAAAATTATATTTCGAGTATGCCAACTGACTGGAAATTTTTTGTAAATGATAAGTTTGAAAGATATAATTTTTGTGGCATAGAAACTCCACCCTCTATTGAAATTGATGTTTATGGTGCAGTATCAAGATAGTTAAATTTATTGATTTATAATTTGAAATTAAAACATTACTCTAAATTAATATCGACACCTCATCGACAATTAGTAATTAATTCTTACTTAAAGATTAAAGAAAAGAGTTATTATGCTTAAAGTCTACTTTACTTAGCAACCTTGCCAAGGTTGAAGTCGAGGGTTCTAATCCCTTCGCCCGCTTCAAATTTGAGTGACCGACAGGCTTGTGTTCAACGTCTGTTTAAGTTTAGTCACTATTTATTTAATGTTCAAAAAAATATAGTTTAATAATCTAAAATTATTATAATCATTAAAAAATATGAAAAGTTTATTTTTGAAAATATTTTATATTATAAGAAAATTACCAGTACTAAAAAGATTGTCCAACTCTCTTTTAAGAAGAATTCTTTTTAAGATTAATAAAGATAAATTTTATTATAATTTCAAAGATGTAAAATTTTTTTTGAACATTAGAGATTCAATAGATAGAGAATTGTTTATGAATGGTTATTATGAGGAAAAACAACTTAATATACTTTCTAAAAGTATAAAAAAATATTCAATTAATAACTTTATAGATATTGGATCGAATATAGGAATTTATTCAATTTTAATGGCTAAAAATCATTTTAATTTAACTGTTTATGCGTTTGAACCACATAAAAACGCTTTCAAAAGATTAAAAGAAAATGTTTATTTAAATAACTTTAGTAATAGAATTTACTTATATGATTACGCACTATCAAGTAAACATGGAGATAGTTTCTTAGAAACAAAAAATAGATTTGAATTTAGTCAATCTGGGGGAGCTAAAATTAGTAAAAAAGGAGATATAAAAATAAAATATAAAATTGGTGATGATATAATAAAAATTAAAAATGAGCATATTGCTATAAAAATTGATACAGAAGGTCATGAACTATTTGTGCTTCAGGGTATAAAAAATTTACTTACTGTTAATAAAGTTTTTTTACAAATTGAAATCTTTCCAAAGAATACAACCGCTGTATTACAATTTTTAAACAATTTAGGATTTAAATTAATAACCAAAAGTCAATTTACTCATCAAGAAAATATTTTAGATTATTTTTTTGAAAAAAATTTTTCTTAACCATTCTTTTTTAAAATATAATTGCCTAGTTCCATAACTAATTATAAAAATGTTTAATAAAAAGCACATTTTAACATTTGCCAACTTAAGATATTATTTTATCGAATAAAATTACTGTTTACTTACAAATTATCGAAGCTCTTATGTAATCGTTAACCTTACCAAGATTGAAGTCATCAACAATAGCCCCTTCATCTGTTACAAATTTTTAGTGATATTAAGATTTTATTTTTTATATCCCAACATATCAATTTCACTAGAAAGCTCTCTCTCTATTCTGGATATCTGTGATTTATTTAGTTTATTAATCCAGTCATTACTTAAACCATTTCTAAAAAAAATGTTTTTACCTCTATTTTCTTTAAATTGATTCTTTTTTTCAAATTTTTTTAAATTATCAAACGAAGAAGCATTAACACTATACACTAATTGATTGTGATTAATGTTAAATTTAACTAATCCAGATAAGAAAGTTAATATTTTCAAGAACTCTGAATACGTATCATGAATTAAATCTTCATATCTTATAATCACTGAAGGTACACCAGGTATACCATTCTTCCATGACCTGTAATGGAATTTCCATGAACCAACCACCTCAACATTCCATGGATTATTTTTATCAATTACACATAAAAGCTTGTCTGTAAGAAGTTTATCTATTGTGTCCTCATAACTTAAGTTACTATAGTGTGCATAGGATACAACAACATCTCTTGGATCCCTAACAACATATATAGATGCTAATGAAAATACTTTGTTAGTAAGATCATTGTTCTTTATTTTAATTAATGCATTATGATTTTTAAGAAAGAAAATCGTGTTGTTATTACTAGTAAGTTTTCTTTGGCTAGGTATCCAATATTTAGAAATAACATAAGGATTCTTTTTGATATCATTTATTTGATCTAATTTTTTCTTTAAACTATCATCTATATTAAATTTTTTTATGTTATTTATAAGATCAGGATTAGAAATCCTAGAGGTATTATAAAAATAATTTGCTAGTAAAAACCTTAACCAAGTATTTCCACTTTTGGGATATGAAGAGATCCAAACAATCTTTCCCATAATTTACTATATAACTATTTGGGGATCAAATTAATATTAAAACTAATAACTATACGTTCTTCATTGGAAAGATTTGGGTTAACAGAATGATCTAAATAACTTGGAAAAAGAACTAGGCCTCCTTCAGTAGGGTTAATAGAGTTTACCATTGCGTTATATATATTTGGTTTGTTTGCTTTTGGATGTGAGTATACAGGAGCTGGCCGAGGATCATAAAAAACAATTTCTCCACAATTTTTCGCTGCTTTGATATAATATGCTGCACTAATAGCACTGTTACCATGATGATGCCTAGCATTAGATGCTCCTCCATTATTAACAATAGTCCACATATTCAATATTTTCACTATTTGATTATTAGTGTCCCAATCCATGTCTAAGAGAGCTTTATTAATATGTGGAGAAATATGTTTTATAAATTTTATAACTTGTTCATCTCTTAAATTAAAATCTTTTGAATGCCAGCCCTTGATATTGCTTTTAATTAAGCCTTTCTTATCTGCGTTTTGTAATTTTTTTATATATGAAAAAATATTTTCATTTACTGTTTTATAGTTTTCTAAATGAGATACCCAAACTGGGGTGGGAAAAAAAAGATTTGGGCTACTCATAATTTCTATATAGTTAGTATTAAAATATATTTTAAATTATTCATGTAAATAGAAAATGTCATTAATAAAACAATCAAGTAAAGATCTTTATAAAGAATTAATTAAGAATGGAATAAAAGAAGCAAATAAACAGATTTTTACAAAGGCAGAGATATATTTTCAAAAAGCTATAGAATTAGATAAAAAAACTCACATTGCCTACATTAACTTATCAAATATATACATAATTAAAAATGAAATTAATAAAGGCATTAAATTATTAATGGAATATATTCAAAAAAATTCATTTGATGAGATAATTTTAAATCACACTGCTAAAATTCTTTATAATTATAAATATAAAAAAGATTTATTAAATTTATTTAAAAAGATTGATTTAAAATCAAAAAAAAATTTCAAAAAAAAATATTACTTATATTTTATACAAGGTTTATATTATGAGGGAGAGGAAATGTATAATAATGCTGAAAAGGCATATCATAAATCTATATCAAGTAATAAATTTCATTTTAATTCCTACATAAAATTATTTAATTTATATGAAAGAAAAAACAAACTTAATAAATTCAAAACTTTATTAACAAAAGGCTTTAATAATTTTGATAATAAAGATCATAAAAAATTACTTATCTTATATAAATCTCTAATATTAAACAGAGAGAATAAATTTTACGACTCACAAAAAATCATAGATGATAATAATTTGTATCTTGAATTCAAAAAAAATAAAAATTTTTTAATTAAAATTCTAGATATTGAATCAAAAAATAATGAGAAACTCAAAGAATATAATTTGGCATTCGAAAAAATACAGGAGAGAAATGAAACTATTTTTAATTTAGATAAAAATAAAAAATTTGATGGTAATAAAATTTATAACTCAATAGATAAATATAAAATTTTTTATAAGAAAAAAAATGTAGAAAAAATTAACTCAAAATTAAGTTATCATGATGATAAAAATTTAGTTTTTTTAGTCGGCTTTCCAAGATCTGGTACTACTTTACTAGATAGTATATTAAGATCTCACTCAAAAATAACTGTACTAGAAGAGAAACCATATTTACTAAATCTTCGACATAATTTTTTTAATCAAAATAATAATGATCTTTCTTCACTTTTGAATATTACCCAAAACATAAAAGATAAAATTAGAACTGCTTATTTTAAAAAGATAATGACTCACACTAGTAATAACAAGGACATTATTGTAGATAAATTTCCTTTGACAATAATAGAATTAGGTTTTGTAAAATGTATTTTTCCAAATGCTAAAATTATCCTAGCTATGCGTCATCCATGTGATGTGATTATAAGTTGTTTCTTTAGCTCATTTAAGATTAACGATGCTATGATTAATTTTTTAAATATAAATGACACAATTAAATTTTACGATAAAGTTTTTGATTTATTTGAATTTTATTCAAAAGAATTAAACTTTAATTTTTTAACAATTAAATATGAAGATATTATTAATGACCTAAAGCATAACGTAGGGAATATAACTAATTTTATAGGTTTAAAGTACGAGTCCAATATGGAAAATTTTTTTATTACAGCTAGAAATCGTTCTCAAATTTTTACTCCAAGTTATAGTCAGGTAATTAGTCCTTTGTATTCATCTTCAATAGGTAGATGGAAAAACTATTCTAATTCAAAACAATTACAACAAAACTTAAATAAGTGGATTAAGAAATTTAATTATTAGTCTTATTAAAATATTTTTCTATTAATCTTAATGTTTTTATAATTCTAAATTGATACTCATTAAAATTCTTTCTCCCGCTCACAATTTTAGGATTCTTCTTTATTAAATCCATTAAATAATCTGGCATTTTTAATTTATTTTTCAATGTTTGAACAGTCTGTGTTTTAAAAAATATAAAGATAATTTATTTTTTTTTGCATATTTAATATTATTATCATCACCAATTGAACCATATGGTTGTGCCACAACCTTACAATTATTCTTTTTTAATAATTTCAAACTATCTGTAAAAGGAAAAAAACCATCTGATACACAAACAAAATTTTTAGTTTTAAAATTATCTCTATTCCTTTTTAAAGCAATATTTAGAGAATCTACTCTATTTGTTTGACCACAACCTAAGCCAATAGTTTGTTTATTTTTTGAGAGAACAATTGCATTTGACTTTATGTGTTTTACTACTTTTGCAGAGAAAATTAGATCATCTAATATTTTTTTTGACACATTTCTGTATGCTACTAAATTAAAAAATTTTTCATCTATCTTACTTTTATTTATAGTTTGATAGATCGTTCCAAATAATGTTGATTTAAATTCTTTTTTTGGAATTCTAAGATTACTTATCTTTAATAGTATTAGTTTATTTTTCTTACTAAGAATTTTGAGAGCTTCTTTATCATATTCAGGAGCTACAATAACTTCTAAAAAAATTAATGAAAGTTTCTTTGCAAGGTTTTTTGAAACCTTTCTATTTAAAAATATAATACCACCGAAAGCACTTTTTTTATCTGCCTCTAGTGCTTTTTTAAAAGACATCTCTATTTTTGAAGCAGAGGCTACACCACAAGGATTATTATGTTTTACAATTAAACATGTAGGTTCAAAAAATTCATTTAAACATTTAATCCCATTATCAATATCAATTATATTATTATAACTTATTTGCTTTCCATTAATTTGAAAATCAAAAATTGATTTTTTAGTATTTTTTAAAACGAATGATTTTTGATTTGGGTTTTCACCATATCTAAGCATTGTTTTATTGATAATTTTTTTATCATTTCTGAACCATTTGCTTATAAGAATATCGTAGTCTGATGTTTCTTCGAAAGTTTTTGTAGCCATAATTTTTCTGAATGAAAAATCAGTTTCGCCTCTATTTTTTTTTAAATTAGTTAATAGTTTAGAGTAATATTTTTTATTACAGATAGTAGTAATATATTTATAATTTTTAGCTGCTGCCCTAATCAAACTTGGTCCACCAATGTCTATCATTTCTATAGTTTTATTTTCATCACTGTTTTTAATATATTTATTAAAAGGATATAGATTAACAATTACTAAGCTAATGCTTGGCACTTTTAAGTTTTCAAATTCTTTTAAATGTTTTTTGTCCCCCCCTTTTATAGAGAATAGATCCAAAAATCTTAGGATTAAGCGTTTTAACTCTGCCATCTAAAATTTCTTTAAATTTTGTAATTTCTGATATTTCCAAACAATCAAATCCTAGACTGCGTATTTCTTTACCGGTGCTACCAGTAGATATAAATTTGTATTTGTATTTTTTAAGCTCAATACAGAGTTTATTTAGGTTAGATTTATCAAATACAGAGATTAATGCGTATTTAGTTTTTAGATTTTTTCCAACGACCATTTTCTTATAAGTTTATTTTTATTTGTAATTCCTTTTATAACAATTTGTTTTGTTGGTATTGTTATATTTTTATCAACTATGATACTATCTTCTACCTCAAGCTCAATATCACTTTTAAACAACCACATATTTTTTGAATTTGATCTTAAAATTATATTTTTTTTATTATTTGTAAAATTAAAAACTAATTCAGAGTTTAAATGAAACCTAATATGATAAATAATTTTATTATCTATATTTTTAATACTGATAATAGAATCTTCCCCGAACACTTTATCTTCATTTTTACTTATTTTTAATTCTCTTTTAACAATCTTATTAAATTTTTTTTGATAACCATTGTGCGATCCTTCAAAAATTTTAAAACCATACAAAGAATTTGATTCAAAAGTAACTGATTGCGGAAATTTGATATGTGGGTTTTTTTCTTTTATTTCGCTTATATTTGTATTTTGAATTATAATTGTTGAGTGAGCTGCACTATATCTAAGGTATTCTGGATTTTTTCCATGGCCTTCTGATGCACCACAATTAGTAATAACTTTTTCACTACCACAACTGAACTCAAATGATAAAGTGCCAGCGTTTAAATTTTTTGATATCTTTTTTTTATTTGGTTGCACAACATCAAAGAATAATTTTTTGTTTTTATCTCTGTAAAAAGCTATACCATTATTAACTGAGGTGAATGTTCTTTTTATTAGATAATCATCCATATTCAAAGTCTTATGAATAATTTTTGTATAGTTGTTATTTGATCCATTAAACAATGGAACTGACCCATCTAAGTGAAAATATTCATTTAAAATTGATGTCATTTTTAAAATAATTTGCTCAATTTTTATAGAAATATTAAATTTATAATAAAGAAAAATATTTTTAAGTTCATATAGATTGTTTAGAAATTTTACATGTTCAAGTATATTGTACGTTTTGTGCACTCCAAGTTTATCTATTTGTTTTTCAATTATTAACTCAATATATTTGATTTGATAATTGAAATTTTTATTCAAAATAAAATTCGACAATGTATTCGCAACTATATCATAGGATGTAATCTCATGAATATCTTTGTGTTTAAAGTCATGAATAACCCTATAAATATGAACTAAAATAATTTTTTTCAAAGTTCTTATCTCTATCTCATTAGATGATGAGCTGATAAAATCATAATTATAAATTATATTAATTAGTCTTCTCGAAGTGTAGTCTTCAATCCAAGGATGAAAAAACTTATTTTTATTATATTTATACCAACTTATTATATTATTTCTTGATAGGTTTATTCCTATTTTACCTCCTAAGCTCTGTGAATAATTCAAAAATTCAAAAGTATGTATATTCTGGTTATTTAAATAAAAAAAATTTTTTTTGAATATAAATGATTTAATATTTTTATAATTTGTAAAATCTAAGCGCTTAAAACTTAGATCATTAAAAACCAAGTCATCTTTTACTTTTATAAAATTAGAGATAATATAAATAAATAAAAATTTATAAAAAAAATTCACTTACCCTCTTTCTTTAAATAAACTGCAAAATAACCATCAATAGTATACTGGTTCAACAAAGAAGGAATAATAAACATTTTTTTATTTTGTATAAAAAGATTATTTAATGAGTTCTTATTTTTTAGATTAAAATCTTTTAAGCAAAAATTTTTATTTTTTGACAAAAAATTATTTATTTGATCAGTTGTTTCATCTTTTATAAAAGAGCAAACCATATACAAAATTACACCTTCAGCCTTCAGCAATTTAGATGCAACTTCTAACATTTTCTTTTGTATTTTTATTAATTCTATAAACTTTGGTTCTTTGTCTCTATAAAATATTTCTGGGTTTTTTCTTATCGTTCCTATGGATGAACAAGGAGCATCTACTATAATGAAATTATACTTTAGTTTTATATTTAGGTCTTTAACATCAATATTAGTTATTTTGGGATAAAAATTCAATCTTTCTAGATTACTTCTAAGTACTTTTGTTCTTTTTTTGCTTTTATCATTAAGATCAATTTTTTTGTTTTTTGATAATATCTGGAAAGACTTACCTCCAGGTGCAGCACACATATCAAAACACAATTTATTTATAATATCTTCCTCTATGTTGTTTAGTGGAAATGAAGATGAAAAGTCTTGTACCCACCAATTACCTTTGTTGTAAGAAGTTATACTTTCTAATCTCTGTTTTTTAACTAAAAAACCAGAAACGTCAGATGTTTTTGAAAGTTTTTGATCAAAATTAGATAAACTTTTTATATCTTTAAAAACTAAATGTAAATTTGGTTCAGTATAGTAATTTTTAATAAATAACTCTCTTTGTATCTTTGATAAATCTTTCGTTTTTTGTTTAAACCATGTTGGTAGATCTAAATAAATTATCTTTGTGTTCTTTAACTCTTTTTTATTAATCGATATCTTTCTTAAGCAGGCATTAATAAAACCATGAAATAATTTTAATTTTTTTGAAATTTCGACTGTGCTGTTTATTACTGCGTATTCTTTAAAATCTAAAAAAATAATTTGAGTTATTGCACAACATAACAAAATTTCTTCGTGTAATTTAGGTTCTTTTTTAACATATTTTAATAAGATTTTTTTTGAGTGAATAGAGTATCTCATTGTATTTATTGAAACATTGTAAATAAAGGCTATATCACGTGAACTTATTTTACTATTTGATATTTCAGAAAATGCTTTGTCTAACGTTACACCATTTTTTCTTATATCATATAAAATATTGTGAACTTTAAATCTGAGACTATCACCTGTATTCATAAAAATATATAATCTATTTAATTACTTTTAATTTTAAATGTAATATACACAATAAAAAAACTTATTTATATGAGAGGTAATCTTGAAACAATAGTCGGAGCAATGTTTGCTGGCAAAACAAGCGAATTACTAAAAAGAATACTCTGGGCAAAACATCAAAATAAAAAAATTATAGTTATAAAACCTAATATAGATAATAGGTACACTAATGAAAGAATAATAACACATAATGCACTAAGTCATGAATGTTATCCAATGGTTGATTGGCAGACTACTTTGAAAAAATATGAATTTCATAAAAATAAGGTCGATGTAGTTTTTCTAGATGAAATTCAATTTATGAATACGAAGGACACTTTATCAAATGTAGAATTAATTTTGAATAATGGTATTGACGTCGTTTGTGCAGGTCTTGATCAAGATTCAAGAGGTAAACCTTGGGAGACTTCGTCAATGCTATTAGGGCTTTCTGATAAGATATTGAAGATTTATGGTTTTTGTAATGTGTGTGGTGTTGAAGCAACAAAAACCTATAGAAAAACTTTAGGTGGAGAAAGAACCGAAGTCGGTGCCGCGAATATTTATGAACCTAGGTGTCTGAAACACTGGGAACCTAGATAATTATTTATTTTGTCTGTTATCTATTAAACCTTTAACAACACTCGGATCAGCAAGAGTAGACGTGTCACCTAAGTTCTCATGATCATTACATGCAATCTTTCTTAGTATTCTCCTCATTATTTTTCCAGATCTTGTTTTAGGAAGATTCCCAGTTATGTGAATAAAATCTGGTGTCGCTATAGGCCCTATTTTTTCTCTAATAACTTTTTTAAGTTCAATAATCAAACTTTCTGAAATTTCTTGCCCTGTTTTTAGAGATACGTAACAATACAGCCCATTACCTTTTATTTCGTGGGGATATCCAACAACTGCAGCCTCGGCCACTTTTGGATGAGACACAAATGCACTCTCTATTTCTGCAGTTCCTAAATTATGGCCTGATACAATAATTATATCATCCACTCTACCAGTTATCCAATAATACCCATCTTTATCTCTTCTGCATCCATCACCAGTAAAATATTTTCCATCAAACTGAGAGAAATATGTATCAATAAATCTACTGTGATCTCCATAAACTGTTCTCATTTGTCCAGGCCAAGATTTTTTTATACACAACATTCCCTCGCATTCCCCAAGAAGTTCTTTTCCTTCTTTATTTACTATACAAGGTTCAATTCCAAAAAACGGTTTGGATGCAGAACCAGGTTTTAGTTCTATTGCACCAGTTTGAGGTGATATTAATATCCCACCTGTTTCTGTTTGCCACCAAGTATCTACAATTGGACAATTTGAATTTCCAGGAACTTCATAATACCATTTCCAAGCCTCTGGATTAATTGGTTCTCCAACTGTTCCTAAAAGTTTTAAACTTGATCTGTTAGTTTTATTAACATATTCATCACCCTCTCTCATTAATGCCCTAATAGCTGTCGGTGCAGTATAAAAAATATTTACTTTATGTTTATCTATTATTTGCCAGAATCTTGAAAAGTCTGGGTAATTTGGAACACCTTCAAACATTAGTGTTGTAGCTCCATTGGATAGTGGTCCGTAAACAATATAACTATGTCCTGTAATCCATCCGATATCAGCAGTACACCAATAAACATCTCCAAGATTATAATTAAATATATATTCATGAGTTATTGAAGCGTAAACTATGTATCCACCAGTGGTATGCATAACCCCTTTTGGCTTTCCAGTTGACCCAGAAGTGTATAATATAAAGAGAGGGTCTTCAGCATTCATTACTTCAGGTTCACAAAAATCTTCAACAGTATTTATGATATCATCTAAATAAACATCTCTACCTTTAACTACATTAACCTCTTTACTATTAGTCCTTCTCACAACCAAACATTTTTTAACTTCTGGACATTTATTAAGCGCATGATCAATGGTTTTTTTTAGTGGTATTATTTTACCACCTCTTACTCCCTCATCAGCTGTTATAATAAATTCTGAATTACAATCTTGAATCCTTCCTGCAATTGAGTCGGCAGAAAAACCACCAAAGATTATTGAGTGAACAGCACCTATCCTTGAACAAGCTAGCATTGCATATGCAAGTTCTGGAATCATAGTAAGATATATTGTAACTCTATCTCCCTTCTTTACTCCTATTTTCTTTAAAACATTAGCGGTCTCACATACTTTTTTTAAAAGTTCTTTATAACTAATTTTTTTTACATAACTTGGATCATCCCCCTCCCAAATTATTGCCGTTCTGTCCGGGTCACTGTTTGCATGTCTATCCACACAATTAAATGATACATTTAGTTTTCCATCTTCAAACCATTTAATACCCACCTCTTTACTCGAATATTTATAATCTTTTATTTTTGTAAATTTTTCATACCAATTTATTCTTTGTGCCTCTTTCTTCCAAAAATTATCATTATCCTCAATAGATTTTTTATACATTGCGTCATACTCATCAGAGTCTATTTTTGCATTTTCTAACCAGTGTGATTTAATTTTCATTATTTAAGAGTAGTGGGAAAATTCCAAAAGTTCAACAGATAATTTAGTTTAAAAATTTAAATATATTTTAATTTTTTCATAATTTTACTAAATTTGTCTTCTATTACATTTATTTCTTCATAATTTAAATTTATTTTCCATTGGTTTTTTTTTCCTACAGCAAAAAATTTATTACTTCCAGCTTCATTAAAACCTATTGATGCTTCCATATTTTGTAAGTGTTTAAAATCTGTTGTCGCAAGAATATTATTTATTTTTTGGTCTATATTGTTAAATTCAATTTTGTAATTGTGCTTAAAAAAATCTAATAACTTTAAAATTGTCTCTTCTTTTTTGTATACTAAGTTTTCATAACTGGTTAAAAAAAAAGGACAGTTTAAACCATGCTTTGTCCATGATAAAAAATGATTTTCCCAATCTGATAAATAAACAGGGGTATTTTTGTCATAATATTCATATTTTTCTATATTATTCCAATTTATTGATGCTTGTTTATTTAACAAAAAGTTTAAACTTTCTCGATTTGAAATGTTTGAGTGTTTAGCCCAAGATAAACATATGTCTCGTGGATCTCTATATATGTAAATTATTCCTCTTATAAATTCTTTTATTAAGAAACTTTTGCGATTAAAATTTGCATTAAAGTGAGTTTTAAAAAAAGCAAAATCTTGGTTAAAACCCAAATTTTTTTTTGACTGCATTTTAAACAGGTTCTCATATATCAAATTAAGTTTGCCTTCTTTATTTCTTGTATTTATTTCTTTGTAACTAGTCTTAATACATGATGATAATCTGCTCATTTCTTCAAAAAGAACAATTGTTTTCAATAATTTAAAGTCAAAACGTCCATCATTAGTAAAAAATAATGAGCTTAGAATAGCTCTCAAAAGCGTATTTCCACTTTTCGGATAAGATGCTATCCACAAAATATGTTTTGACATATTAATTATTTTTTAAACCATTCAATTATGACAAAGTAATTAAAAATATTCATATTTAAAATGATATCTTATAATTAAACAATCTCATTGTTTCATTAAAATTTTCTTCAATTGTATTAATTTGGTTTTTGTTCAAATTTTTTTTCCACTGATTTTTTTTACCAATAGAAAAAAACTTAGCATGTTGTGAAGCCTCTGCAAAACCATTTTCTTCTTCATATTTTTTAAATATTTTGAAATCAGTTGTTTTAACAATATTTTCTATTTTTTTATCAATGTTGTAAAATTTAAAATTATAATTTTTTTCAAAAAAAGAAATAATTTGTTTTACCATTTCTCTCTTATCTTCAATCAAATCTTCATATTTTACGATAATCATTGGAACGTTCCACTTATGTGATGTCCAAGATACAACATGTTTGTTCCAGCTACTCATCAAAGATGTAGGAATATTTTTTTTAGAAAAGGATTTATTGTTATAATTATTAGCCCAAGCAATTAAACTATAATCTTTAATCATAAATTTTATAGTCTCATCTAGAGATATACCCATGTGTTTGCTCCAAGATAAACACACATCTCTTGGATCTCTTAAAATATAAATAATTCCTCTTGTATTCATTGGTGTTGTAAATGGATTTCCATTTATTTCAAAAAGACCTGCGTGTGTTTTTAAAAAAATAAAGTTATCCTTAAAGCCTATTGACTTTTTTGTTTGCAGACGAAGAAGATATTTATATAATATTTTTATATCATCAACTCTGTAAAAATCTTTTCCAAACATTTCTTTATTTTTCTCTAAAAGTTGTGTTGTATCAAATTGATTTATGAAATGAGAATTATCAAATGTAAATTTTCCATCTTTACTAAAAAATAGAGCAGTTAAAATATATCTCAAAAGAGTGTTTCCACTTTTTGGATATGAAGCCAACCAAAATATTTGCTTTTCCATTTACATTGACATCTTGATAATTACGTCCCACTCATTTTTTTCTAAAGGCATTACTGACAATCGACTTTGTTTAATTAGAGCTATATTTTGTAATCTTTTATTTTCTTTTATTTCATTTAATGACACTACATTCTTTAATTTTTTTATTGCCTTTACATCAACAACTACAAACTTGCCTGTTTTATCTGTAGGATCTGGATAGTATTCTTTGACCACTTTAACAATCCCAACAATAGTTTTTTCACTTACTGAATGATAAAAAAAACATAAATCATTTTTTTTCATTTTCTTTAAACTATTTCTTGCTTGATAATTTCT
>MDTB01209610.1_pt1 | contig 15437 bp, 15 predicted proteins | sample 811161 | NCBI WGS metagenome assembly MDTB01 (sample SAMN05326650, study PRJNA326480) | marine metagenome | isolation source: seawater | place: Mediterranean Sea | collected 2009 | reverse complement strand
TACCGATTTTTATCAATTGGATATGGAAATGTCTTTCGTAACTCAACAAGATATCTTTGATACCATAAAGCCCATAATATATAATGTTTTTAAAGAGTTTGGAAAAAAGAATATTGTTGACCGTGAATGGCCGCAAATTAGTTATACAGATGCCATGCGCTGGTACGGAACAGACAAACCCGATCTAAGAAATCCTATTAAAATGGAGGTCGTTTCAGAAATATTTAAAGGTTCAGGTTTTTCAATTTTTGCAAATTTATTAGAAAAAGAGGGTACGGTTATAAAAGCTATTCCAGCACCAGGTGGTGGTAGCCGAAAATTCTGTGATAGAATGAATTCATTTGCGCAAAAAGAAGGCTTGCCAGGAATGGGGTACATTTTTTGGCGAGAAGGAAAAGAAGGAATAGAGGCAGCTGGACCTTTAGCAAAAAATATAGGTGCAGAAAGAACTGAAGAAATTAGATTGAAGCTAAATTTAAAGCTAGGAGATGCAGTCTTTTTTCTTGGAGGAAACCCAGAAAATTTTCAAGGAGTAGCAGCTAAAGCGAGAATAATAATCGGAAATGAACTCGGACTAACTGAAAAAGAAAGATATGCTTTTGCTTGGATAGTAGATTTTCCGATGTATGAAAAAAATATGGAGACTGGAAAAATCGATTTTTCGCATAATCCTTTTTCCATGCCCCAAGGTGGAATTAGCGCTTTAGATAAAAATCCATTAGACATTTTAGGCTTTCAGTATGATTTATCTTGTAACGGATATGAATTAGTTTCAGGTGCAATCAGAAACCATAGTCTAGATATTATGTATAAAGCATTTAAAATTGCAGGCTATGAAAAAGATGAGGTAATGTCTAAGTTTACTGGAATGATAAACGCCTTTAAATATGGCGCACCTCCGCACGGTGGCTGTGCGGCAGGCATTGATAGAATAGTAATGCTTTTGGCTGGAGAACAAAACATCAGGGAGATAATTATGTTTCCTATGACGCAAAGAGGCGAGGATCTAATGATGCAAGCGCCGTCTGATATAACCAATCAACAAAGACGCGAACTTGGATTACGGTCAGAAAATTTTGAAATTAGTGATTAGTAGTCATCTAGCTTGACTTGAAAAATCTGTTGTCAAAGCAAACGTTTTTATGATCTTATTATCTATACGTGTGCTTTTTGTTCTCCAGGGCGTGTCATAAAAAAAAAATTGTCGCATCAAAAAAGTGTACTTAGTAAATTTGCGATATAAATCTTGCTTATTGAATTACTGAGGATAAAATAGAAAGCTTACCAAACTATATACTAAGTATCTAAGCGCCCATAAAAATCTAGATCAGAAATAGTTAAGAGTCCGGAGGATATTAGAAGACATATTGGTATCCATAAGACGATACTGATAACTGTTACCCAAATCATTTTCTTCTTTATTTGAGGGTTTGTCGGTGCAGAAGAGGGTGTGCCTGAAACTATTTTACCATATTCACCTTGGGTCGATAGTCTTAATGGTAATGCAATAAATAGAAGTAAAAACCAAATTACACTAAATAAAACAAGAGCGGCTGTAATAGTCATTATTAGTCCTTTAGCTTTGTTCTAATTCAATAAGGGTACCAAAAAAATCTTTTGGATTAAGAAAAATTACGGGCTTTCCATGGGCACCAATTTTCGGCGTCTCCGATCCTAAAACTCGATAGCCTTTTGAGATTAGATTACTTCGTGCATCAATTATATCTTCAACTTCATAACAAATATGATGAATACCACCGCTTGGATTTTTTTCCAAAAATTTCTTTAATGGACTGTCTGTACCATGTTGCGCCATCAATTCCACTTTAGTATTGGGCAGTGTAACAAAGATCACGGTAACGCCATGCTCTTTTTGAACTTTTTTTTCACTTATTGTAGCACCAAGTATCGTTTCATACGCTTTTGCTGCTACCGAAAGGTTTGGTACTGCAATCGCAATATGGTTTAATTTTCCAATCATTACGTGACTCTCCTGATGAGTTTTAAAGCCAATTTGTTTTGACACTAACATTTCTTTATATAGTTAGCGAGGCACAGTTTTTCAAATTTTATAAAATTTCATTGTGCCTTGCTTTGTATTCTCTTAGCCAAATTAAGGTAGAAAAAATAAAATAGTTGGTATAAGATAAGGTACTTTTAGTTAACTAGACGGATTGTTAAAATGTATACGGTTTCATTCAAAGTAAATGGGCGCTTCGTTGAAGCAAAGGTATATGCAAACACATTATTAGTAGATTTTTTGAGAGAAGATCTTAACCTAACGGGAACTCATGTCGGTTGTGAGACTAGCCAATGTGGTGCCTGTGTCATTCTTGCAAATGGTGAATCAATTAAGTCTTGCGCAATGCTTGCCGTTGAAGCAGAGGGCTTTGACATAACGACGATTGAAGGGGTTGCCAATGTTGATGGTACTTTAAGTGTAATCCAAGAGTCTTTTAGAGAAAATCATGGATTACAATGTGGTTTTTGTACGCCAGGCATGGTTTTAACGGCGACGGATCTTATAAAGAGAAATAAAACTCCGACTGAATTAGAAATAAAACAGTATCTGGAAGGTAATATTTGTAGATGCACTGGTTACCAAAATATAATTAAAGCTATTAAAGCGGCCTCAAATGAATTAAACAATAGGGAGAAATAGCAAAAAATGTATGATTTTAATTATGTTTGTGCCAGTTCAATTGAGGAGGCGGCTAAAGCTCTAGGTCAAGAAGGAGCTCAAATAATTAGTGGTGGGCAGACTCTTATACCAACGCTGAAACAGCGTTTGGCAAATCCAACAACGTTAGTAAGTGTTGGGTCGATAGAAGAGATTAAAAGGATTTCCGTTAATGCTGGCGGAGTTATGACCATTGGTGCTGCTGCGACTCACAATCAAGTATGCTTGCAAGGAATAAAATTTCCTGCTTTGGCTGCATTGGCTGGTAAAATTGGTGACCCTGCAGTAAGATATCGTGGTACGATAGGGGGTAGTTTGGCAAATAACGATCCTGCAGCCTGCTATCCCGCAGCAATTTTGGCATGCAAGTCGGAAATAATTACAAATTTTAGGGTAATAGACTCGAGTAAATTCTTTATTGGAATGTTTGAGACCATTCTAGAAGAGAAAGAGATAATTCTACAGATACGCCTAAATATTCCAGAAGTAGCAAATTATCAAAAATTTGAACAACCTGCCTCACGTTTTGCTCTAGTTGGCGTATTTGTATGTCGTTACCTTGATCACGTTAAAGTTGCTGTAACTGGGGCAGCGGAAACAGGAGTTTTCAGATGGACTGAAGCCGAAGATGCGCTCACCGAGGATTTTACAGAGAATAAATTGTTAGGATTGAACATTGAAGGTGTAGATATGATTTCTGATATACATGGTTCTAGCGCCTATCGCAGAAGTTTGATTACGACTTTAACTAGCAGAGCCGTTGCCAAGTGTCTCGAAGTCGCCACAGTTAAATAATATTTCGGAAATAATCTGACAATATTTTTTCATAAATTTCCGATAACTTATATATGTCTTTAATGTCAACACATTCATTTACCTGATGCATACTATTCCCAACAAGACCAAACTCAATCACCGGACATATATCTTTGATAAATCTTGCATCTGAAGTACCTCCGGAAGTGGAGAGATTGGGTCTAATCCCAGTTTTTTTCTTTATGGCTGAGCTGACTATTTTTGTAAAGACTTTCTCATCAGTAAAAAATGGTTCGCCAGAAAGGCGACTCTTTACAAGAAAGTTTACTCCCGATCGCTTGCTTTCTTTCCTCGCCATTTTTTTAATCCAATGAACCAACGATTCGCCACTATGGAGAGTGTTAAATCTTATATTAAGGCTCAGCTCGCAATTAATTGGAATAACATTTGTAACCTTGTTGTGAGTATCGACATTTGTAATTGAAATTGTAGATGGCTCAAATAATTCAGTACCTTCATCTAGGGGAGTGTTATTTAAAGAAGTTACTAAAGAAATTATAGCAAGTATGGGATTTTTTGCTTTTTCTGGATAGGCAGAATGGCCCTGCTTCCCAGTAGCTTGTATCTTTATATTCAAAGAACCTCGTCTACCAACTTTTATCATTTCACCCAACGCAGAGGGGCAGGTAGGTTCCCCAACTAGGCAGTGGCTGGCTTTCTGCCGATTTTTTTTCATCCATTTTAGTATTTCTTGAGTTCCAAATTCAGCTCTACCCTCTTCGTCGCCAGTGATAGCAATTGCTATACTTCCGCTTATTAAACTTTTTTGGGTTAATTCAATTGCCGATGATACAAACGCAGCAATTGCTGATTTCATATCGCATGCGCCTCTTCCATAAAGGAAACCGTTCTGTTCTGTAGGCAAGAAAGGATCAAACGTCCAAGATTTGTTATCCCCGGGTGCAACAACATCGGTATGACCACAGAACAAGAAGGTCGGCCCACCATCCTGGTTTCCCCAGCGAGCAAATAAGTTGGCAATACCATTCTTGTTTATTCGGTGACAAGAAAAGCCGTACTTTCGTAAAAGCATTTCGACAGTTCTAATTGCTCCAGCATCTTCTGGTGTAATTGAACGACACTTTATAAGCTCAGCGGTTAAAATTTTTGGGTCGATAATCATTGATACCTTGCTAACTAGTTTCTTAAATTTTAGTCTCTCAGTAACTCATTGATAGATGTCTTCGATCTAGTCTTTTCGTCAACTTGCTTAACAATAACGGCGCAATATAAGTTTGGGCCGTTTTCTTTTGAAGGAATCGAGCCTGCTACCACTACTGAGTATGGTGGAATCTCGCCATATGAAATGGTGTTGAGTTCTCTATTCACTATTTTCGTCGATTGCCCTAGAAAAACGCCCATCCCGAGAACTGACCCTTCCCTAACTATACACCCCTCAACAACTTCAGATCTCGCACCTATAAAGCAATTATCTTCTATTATTGTTGGACTGGCTTGCATCGGTTCTAGAACACCGCCTATGCCTACGCCCCCTGATAAATGGACATTTTTCCCAATTTGGGCGCAAGAGCCTACCGTTGCCCAGGTATCAACCATAGTGCCAGTATCTACATATGCCCCTAAATTTACAAAAGATGGCATTAAGACCACCCCTGGAGCAATGTAGGCTGATTTACGCACTATAGCATTTGGAACAGCTCTAAAACCCGCTGTTTTCCAATCTTGTTCTGCCCAATCTTTAAATTTACTGTCGACTTTGTCCCACCAATCGCCTCCTTGCGGTCCGCCTGACTGACAGCTCATATTTTGAAGCCTAAAACCTAGCAATACCGCCTTTTTTGCCCATTGGTTTACAACCCAGTTACCTTGACTATTTTTTTCTGCTACCCGAATAGTTCCAGTGTCAAGGGCATGCAGCGTAGCAATTATTGCATTTCTTATCTCCCCTCTCGTATCTACGTTTATTTCTTCTCGTATCTTCCATGCTGTTTCTATGGCTAATTCAAAGCTTTGATTGGACATTACATCTCCTCAGAGTTCAGTTAGGGTTGATAAGATAAAAGCCTATTTTATATCATTTAGAATGACTAGTTTATATTCTGTCAACTCAGTATCAATGAATGGCAGAAAATTATTGTCAGAAATTATAGTTATCATAGGTTGGTTTTTTGAATTATACCAAATTGATAATCCTTCGTTGTTAGCCGAACTGGCTTTAGTTTCAAGTAAAATATCAATTTTTGTTACTTTATCATTAACAAAAGATATTCTCCGTATTCTGGTCCTGAAGCCGGTGGCCCAATTGTGGTCTCTTTCCAAAACTATTAGAGAATTATCAGATAAAAAATCTGCATCTGTTACTAAAAATGGCCCATCTGCGGGAAAATTTGTGACAATATCCCACTTTTTATTCATATAACGATACAGGGGATATCGGTTCTCTTGCCTTGGAGGTTTTTCAGGTATTGCAAAGAGTTCACCAGATACGTTTATAGCTATTGCTTCAATACCTTTGTTGAATTCAAAGTTTTGAAAGTCTGGATGTTTTTCGATTATTGATCCGGCTGATTCTAATGATCTGTGAAACATAATCCTATGATTTGATTCGAATGAAATATAGTATTTATCTGAAGTAAGGGCAGCAAGCCCTTCGCTATCAGTATTTCGTTTGTTGACTGGTTCACCATCACTTTTCAAAAGAATACCAGCCTGGCTTATCTTTATGTTAACAATATTTCCGGTTTTATCCCGAGTCAGTGTTCCTTTAAAAAAATTCCCTTTGTCAGAGATAGCTACAAAGTCTTTGCCAAAGTTGCTCAAATGGAGTGCAGACAAACCTCCTAACTTAGGGTCTTCAGTTTTTATGATGAACTTACTTGTCTGTATTAACTCAAAAGTCTCCGTAGCATAACTGTTTGAGCTAGAAATCCAAAACACTATGCCAGCGATAAGTGTACCAAGTTTTATCATAATAATTTGTCGTATTTTTAAATTAGGTTATCAAAACTTTATAAGCCATGCTAAAAATTTTTTAGAATTGTTGCTACAATTAATATTATATATCCTTACTCGTCTGCACAACAAATGACTAGCCCCTTTTCTCTCAATCTTGGTTTTAAAGTCAATTATTCTTTTTACAGAATTTTTATTGTTTGCTCTACTTTGTATATTTAGATTAACATTTGATCTAAACAAAAATCCCGTTTAGGGTAATGATCATTAGCTGGGAGAAATAAATTGGTTTCAATAGTACAAATTATATTTTTGATTTTGAATATTGTGTGGTTTCTAGTCTTAGCACAGGTGATTATGAGTTGGTTAATTAATTTCGGAATACTTAATACAGGTCAACCTGCGGTTGTGCAAATTTGGCAATCACTTAACAAATTACTAGAGCCTATTTATGGTCCTATCCGGCGTGTTGTCCCATCTTTCGGTGGTTTGGATTTAGCGCCATTGGTTGTACTGATTGGTATAAAAGCTATAGAAATAATAGTTGGCAATAATATGTCATATTTAGCATAATATTTTTTACTTTCTTTTTTAAATCCTGGCCCTTCTTTGGCCAAGGAGTTTTAACCGCAAGGCATTGATCTTGATAAAACCTTCTGCATCTTTGTGGTCATATGCTCCGTAATCTTCTTCGAATGTAACATGCTCCTCAGAATACAAACTTTTGGTTGAAGATATTGCCGAGACAATAATATTACCTTTGTATAATTGTAGCTTTACTTTTCCCTCAACGAACTCTTGGCTTTTGTCTATTAAGCTTTGAAGCATTTCTCGTTCTGGACTGAACCATAGACCATTATAAATGAGATTAGCATATTTGGGCATAATCTCATCCTTTAGGTGTATTGCTCCACCATCGAGTGTTATACTTTCAATTGCTCTATGAGCTTTATGAAGTATCGTCCCTCCTGGCGTTTCATAGATACCCCGAGATTTCATACCAACAAAACGGTTCTCAACAATATCTAATCTTCCAATACCGTTTCGTGCACCATAAAGATTAAGCTCACGGAGTATATTTGCTGGAGATTGCGTAACTCCATTAATTGCAATCGCATCTCCAGTTCTAAACTCAATTTCTAATGACTCCATTTTATTTGGAGCGTTAAGAGGGTTTACTGTCCTTTGAAAGACATATTCTGGAGGTTCATTTGTGGGATCCTCCAAAAGTTTTCCTTCTGATGAGGTGTGAAGTAAGTTTGAGTCTACGGAAAAAGGAGACTCACCTATTTGATCTTTTGAAATTGGAATTTGATGTTTTTCAGCAAATTTAATTAATTTTTGACGACTTGTGAGAGACCACTCTCGCCAAGGTGCAATAATTTTAATTTCCGGATTCAATGCATAAGCCGATAATTCAAATCTAACTTGATCATTTCCTTTACCCGTTGCACCGTGCGCAATAAAGTCAGACCCTGTTTCCTTTGCTATCTCAACTAGCCGTTTGGAAATTAAGGGTCGCGCTATGGAGGTTCCAAGTAGATAGAACCCTTCATAAATAGTATTTGCGCGAAACATCGGAAACACAAAATCTCGTACAAACTCTTCTCTTACATCGTCAACATAGATGTTTTCTGGTTTGACTCCAAGTAAAGCTGCTTTTTCCTTGGCAGGACCGAGCTCCTCACCTTGACCTAAGTCTGCGGTAAACGTAATCACCTCACAATTATGTTCATTTTGTAACCACTTTAAAATTATTGAGGTGTCCAGGCCTCCAGAATATGCTAGAACTACTTTTTTGGCTGTAGGCATTTGGTACTCCAAATATTTTAGTTAGATGATTTATAAAATGTTTTATTGTTTTCAGCAAGATTAATAGCTAAGATTTAATAGATGAGAAGAAAAAAAGACAATATTCCTGACTATAGATAGTGAGAGTAAAAAATGTCGTCTGATGGGTCGCAATTTTCTTTTAACACTACCGCTGCAATCAGATTTGGTTCTGGTCAAGTTTTAAGATCAGTTACTGAGATAAGTAAGGTACTAGGTTCTCGGATCTTACTTGTCACAGACTCAGGTTTATCTCGTTTAGAGTTGTACAAGCCACTAGTCGAAGGTTTAAAAAAGCTAAACACACAAATAGAGATTTTTGACTCGGTTGAAGCAGACCCCTCCTTAAAAATGCTTACGGAGTGCGTTGAAACAGGCAAAAAATTTAATCCATCAGGAATTTTGGGCTTTGGAGGAGGCTCGCCCATGGATGTGGCTAAATTAGGCGCTCTCTTGCTTGGTTCAAACGAGTTGCTTGATAATATATGGGGAGTCGGGAACGTGAGTGGCTCCCGATTACCGTTAGCTTTAATCCCCACAACAGCGGGTACTGGGTCTGAGGTAACTCCAGTAGCCATTATTACTGTGTCTGAGGAGGAAAAAAAAGGTGTTGTCTCCCAAGTACTTCTCCCAGATATTGCAATTTTAGATCCAGAACTAACCCTGGGATTACCCGCTGAGGTAACGGCGACGACAGCGATTGATGCTATCGTGCACGCGGTAGAAGCGTACACTTCACGAAATCTTAATAATAATTATTTGTCTAAAGTTTTGTCGATAGAGGCTCTGAAATTGTTAGGCAGTGCCACTAAGACGGTGGTTTGTGAACCACATAATATTTCTAACAGGGCAGATATGCTGCTCGGGTCAATGTTTGCTGGAATGGCCTTTGCTAACTCTCCGGTTGCAGCTGTTCACGCTCTGGCATATCCTATCGGAGGTTTATTTCATGTTTCCCACGGTTTATCCAATTCATTGATATTCACGCACGTTCTTCGCTTCAATTCAGCATTAACAGAGACCTCCGAAGATTATTCGCAGTTATCTCAGAGTTTATTTCCTAAAATTGAACTCACTGAGTCTCATTTCGATAATGCCAATGAATTTTGCATTAAGTTAGAAGAGTTAATTTTGTCTTTAGGACTGCCAGTACGCTTGCGCGATCTACGTATACCAAAATCGGCATGCGAAGTCATGGCAAAGCATGCGATGAAGCAAACACGTCTTTTAGTGAATAATCCAAGGGAGATAAATGAATCAGATGCTCTACAGATTTACAGACAAGCATGGTAGATTCAGTTAATGGCCGAAACAAAACATTAAGTGCAGTTTGATAGAAATTTTTTTTAGGAGAACAAGTGACAGATTTTTTATATGAAGTCAATTATGCTCGAGATTGTTTGCGAGAAATTTTCCCAGATACGCCGTTGCAATATAATGACTACTTGTCAAAAAAATACGATGCTGAAGTTTTTCTGAAAAGAGAGGATTTAACACCGGTTAGATCCTATAAAATTAGAGGTGCCTTCAACTTTATGAGAGAAATACTCTCTAAGGACAAAAGTGAAACTCATTTTGTATGTGCCTCAGCAGGCAATCATGCGCAGGGAGTAGCCTATGCTTGTCAATACTTCGGCGTAGATGGAACAGTTTTTATGCCAGTGACAACGCCTCAACAAAAGATAGACAAAACTCGGTCATTTGGTGGTTCAAAAATTAGTGTCAAACTTACTGGCGATTATTTTGACCAAACTTTAAATTCTGCACTGAAGTATTCACGTAAATGTAATGCTACTTTTTTACCGCCGTTTGATAATTTGTCAATTATTAGGGGTCAAGCTACCGTAATGGCTGAATTAATTCAACAGATGCTTACATTAGGTTACCCAAATTTGATTTTATTAGCGGTTGGTGGAGGAGGACTATCGTCTGGGATGGTTCGTTATGCTGAAAGTTTTGGTCTTACCACTAAATTTAGATTTGTTGAACCAGCGGGTGCTGCAAGTTTAAATGCTGCATTAAAATCAAAGAAAAGAATAAAACTGCAAAAGATTAATAATTTTATTGATGGAGCGGCAGTTGGTCAAATTGGGTTAGAAAATTTTAAAATTTTGAAAAAATTTTCCTCAGACTCTGTAATTCTCTCGCCAGAAGATAGAGTATGTAATACGATGATGCAGCTTTTAAACTTAGAGGGATTAGTTTTAGAACCTGCTGGGGCATTATCAATCGATGGACTGAATGATCTTGACCCTGAAGAAGTTAAGGGGAAAAGGTTGGTTTGTATTGTATCTGGTGGAAATTTTGATTTTGAAAGACTGCCAGATGTAAAAGAAAGATCACTACGTTTTTCTGGTATGAAAAAATACCTGATCCTGACCATGCCACAAAGGCCTGGAGCCCTAAAGGACTTTTTAAATCTTTTAGGTCCAGATGATGATATAGCTCGTTTCGAGTATTTAAAGAAATCGGCTAGAAACTTTGGATCAGTGCTGATTGGAATTGAATCAAAAAGTTTCTCAGGATTTGAACCGCTGTTTAAAAGAATTGATGCTGCTGGTTTTACATTTCAGGATATCACTCAGAACGAAGAGCTAAAGGAATTAATTATTTAGGGAATTTTAGATGTTAAGCTTTGATGTTTATGGAGGAGATAATAATGCAACACCTCTAATAATTGCGCACGGACTATTTGGATCAAAAAAGAATTGGAAATCGATCGCAAAGCGCTTGGAAAGTACTGATCGCAAAATTATCGTGGTTGATATGAGAAACCATGGGAGTTCTTTTTGGCACAATGACCACACATTTAAGAGTATGGCTTTTGATTTGGCACAAGTAGCAAAAATGTTTGGATTTAAAGCTGATTTTCTTGGTCATTCTATGGGAGGTAAGGCAGCAATTCTTCTTAGCCAATATTTTCCTGAGTTAATTAACAGGCTTATAGTCGTTGATGTGGCTCCAGTAAAATATGACTTAAATATTGATAAAATTATTAATGACCTTTTGTCTATTAATGTCAACAAAGTGTTTCGAAGAGAAGATGTATTGGAACAGCTGCTTTCTTTAGGTCATACAGAAAGCTTTAGTTTTTTTGTTTTACAAAGTCTTAAAAAAGATCTACCTAATGGTTATAAATGGCAGCTTAATTTAACTTCCCTAAAGGAAAATTCAGCAACTTTGAATAATTTTCCTTCTGCTATCTTGCCTTTCAAAGGTAAAACGCTTTTTATCAGAGGCGAGTTATCAGACTTCGTATCAAAAAGTCATGAAAACAAAATTTCAAATTACTTCCTAGACTTTAATATAACTACAATTTGTGGCGCAGGTCACCTAGTTCATATAGAAAAACCTGACGAATTTTTTAAAACTATTTTAGCTTTTTTGAAGTGAAAATTATTGAAAATTTTCAACGGCTATAGCTATTCCTTGGCCTCCACCAATACACATCGTAATTAGGCCGTAGCGTCCGTTGATACGCTTTAATTCGTAGATAGCTTTAACTACTAGTATAGTACCTGTTGCTCCAACTGGATGGCCAAGAGCTATAGCTCCACCATTAGGATTAACTTTCTTAGGATCCAACCCAAGCGATTTGTTAACTGCACAAGCCTGAGCTGCGAAGGCTTCGTTGCTTTCGATGACATCAAAGTCATCGATTTTCAAACCTATTTTTTCACATAGTTTTTGTACGGCCGTTACTGGACCAATTCCCATAACTTCAGGTCGCACTCCCGAGTGGCTGTAAGAAAGAATTCTTGCCATCGGAGACAAATTGTTATTTTTTGCTGTTTCCGCTGATGCTAAAACAATTGCTGCTGCTCCATCATTGATCCCAGATGAATTACCTGCGGTTACAGATCCTTCTTTAATAAAAGCTGGCTTCAAGGCGCCTAGAGACTCGAGATTAGGTTCAGTGGGATGTTCGTCGGTCTCAAATAGTATAGGCTTGCGTTTAATATTTACTTCAATAGGCATAATTTGCTTTTTGAAGATACCCTTTATTATTGCGGACTTAGCTCTTGTTTGACTTTGAAAGGCGAATTTGTCTTGTTCCCCACGAGAAATTTTTTGTTCCTTCGCTACGTTCTCAGCGGTAACACCCATGTGTCCAGTACCAAAAGGGCAATTGAGAGCGCCTATCATCATGTCTTTTAAAGAAGTATTACCCATTTTTTGACCCCATCTTGAAGAGGACATAATATGAGGTGAAAGGCTCATGTTTTCTGCACCTCCAGCGAGTCCAAATTCTGCATCACCAAGCGCAATATTTTGAAACACAGAAACGATTGCTTGAGCACCTGAGCCACAAAGGCGATTTACGTTCATCGCAGGCGTGGTAACTGGAATTTCAGCTTTAATTGCCGCTACTCTTGATAAATACATATCCGACGGTTCAGTGTTAATTACATGTCCAAAAGCAACATGACCAATTTTTTCACTTTCAATTCCGGCTCGAGATATTGCTTCTTTTGCTACTAGGGCACCTAATTCGGTGGGTGGCAAGCTAGACAGTGAGCCACCGAAAGAACCAATAGCTGTCCGCACCCCGCTTACTATTACAACGTCTTTGCTCATAAAAAACCTTTCGTATTTTTAGTTGAATATCTATTAGAAAATAAGCTATTAGATTTTTAAAAAAAAAGAAATACAGTATTTAGTATTTTTATAAACTTAAATAAGTGAGGTACGCATGAGCCGAACAGTGTTTGTTAACGGAAAATTCTTAAGTGAAAATGCAGCAAAAATATCAATTTTTGATAGGGGATTTCTTTTTGCGGATGCTGTTTATGAGGTTACGACAGTTCTGGGTGGCAAATTAATTGGTTGGGAAGGTCACATCACACGTTTACGCCGATCTCTTTCGCAGCTTGGTATGGAAATGCCATACTCTGAAAAAGAGTTTTTAGCCGTTCACCGGCAACTGATTAGTGATAACGCTTTGGTAGATGGGTTAATTTATTTACAAGTAACTAGGGGTGAGGCCGATAGGAGTTTTGTTTTTTCTAATTTGGATGCGCAGACAGTTGTCTTATTTTCTCAAAAGGAGGAGCTTTTAGCTCAAGAAAGATTGGATCGAGAATTAAAAGTTATTTTAGTTGACGATGTTAGATGGGGCCGGCGAGACATAAAAACTGTACAGCTTTTAGCTCCATCACTTAGTAAAACATTAGCAAAGAATTCTGGAAAAGATGATGCATGGATGGTTCAGGATGGGTTTGTTACAGAAGGAACGTCCAATAATGCATTTATTGTTGATCAACACGGAAAAGTGATTACTCGCAATTTAAGTAACTTTATTCTGCCAGGAATTACTCGGGCCCGCATCCTGGAACTGATGATTGAAAATGATATTGAATTTGAAGAAAGGCCTTTTTCAATATCGGAGGCTAAAAATGCGTCTGAAGCTTTTGTTACATCTGCGACAAATTTTGTCACTTCAGTAGTTGAGATAGACAATAGAGTGATTGGAGATGGTGTTACTGGCTCCAGAACAAGGAAGCTTAGGAAAGCTTATATTGAATGCAGTTTGAACTCTGCTATCTAATTAGGTTAAAGAAAACTCACAAACATTCAACGGAGTATTTTCTTTCTTGTGGTTAGTATAAAATTATTCTTTTTTTAAATCATGAGCATCGGTTTGAAATTTTTCTCGCCACTCCTCATAAGGCATTCCATAAATTAGTTTCCTAGCTTCATTTTTGGAAATTTCTATCCCCCTATCTTCAGCTACTTCAGCGTACCAACGCGACAGACAGTTTCTACAAAAACCTGCTAAATTCATAATATCGATATTCTGAACGTCTGTGCGATTATTTAAGTGTGCTATTAGCTTTCGAAAAGTTGCAGCTTCTAGCTGAATTCGTTCGGTTTCTTCCATTTCCCTAATCTTTCATCGCTATATTATTCTTAGAACCTGAACCTATCGTTATTTATGGGCAAAGGAAATAGAATATTTCTATTCTCATACTAATTTATAATTAAGATAGTTGTAATTAGTTCATTATCGTTTACAAATTTCATATCAATAATTTGCTTAGCTAATAATAAAAGGCTAATAATAAAAGAGAGTATGTTGAAAATGGTTCAGGCAATTAGACGACAAAGGAGAGTTAAGATTGCAGCCACGCTGGGACCAGCATCTTCCACGATTGAAGAGATACGAGCACTCTTTGTTGCTGGAGCAGATGTATTCAGACTGAATATGAGTCATAGTAGTAAAACTGAGATCGAAAGACTTTTTTATTTAATACGGGAAGTTGAAACCGAACTGAGTAGACCAATTTGTGTAATGGCAGACTTACAAGGGCCCAAATTGAGGTGTGGTTTTTTCTCGACTGGGTTTGTGGAATTGTCGAAAGGTTCTTTTTTTAGATTTGATTTGAATACTTCTCCAGGATGTAAGTCAAGGGTGTGCTTGCCTCACAAAGAAATATTTGACTGCTTAGAGGTCGGATCTGTCATCTTGGTTGATGATGGGAAAATACGTCTAGAAGTTGTATCTTGCGGCAGTGATTATGCTGAAACAAAAGTTGTTGTTGGAGGAAGAATCTCTGACAAAAAGGGAGTAAATATCCCGGATGTAGTTTTACCTGTTGGGGCTTTATCTAAAAAAGACAAACTAGATTTGGAATTTGTTTGTACGTTGGGTGTTGATTGGTTGGCACTTTCATTTGTGCAGCGGCCAGCTGATGTCAAAGAAGCGAGACAGCTAGCACAAGGAAGAGTAGCTATTTTGTCTAAAATTGAAAAGCCTGTTGCTGTGTCTAAATTTGAAGAAATTTTGGATGTGTCTGATGGAATTATGATTGCACGCGGTGATCTTGGGGTTGAGCTTCCTGTAGAGGCCGTGCCACCGATTCAGAAAAGATTAGTAAGACAGTGTCGAGCCAGGGGAAAAGCAGTCATAGTTGCCACTCAAATGATGGAGAGTATGGTTAATTCTCCTGTACCGACAAGAGCTGAGGTTTCGGATGTTGCCCAAGCAATATACGAAGGGGCAGACGCAGTTATGCTTTCGGCTGAGTCAGCTGTCGGTAATTTCCCCGTTCAGGCAGTAGCGACAATGGATAGGGTAGCAGTAGAGGTTGAGAGAGATCCTAATCATAGGCAAGTCTTAGAGGCAGCAAGAACTCCCTCACTGAATGGAGTATCAGATGCTATAACTGTTGCAGCCAGGGAGGTTGCGGAGACTACG
>MDTB01187726.1_pt1 | contig 15437 bp, 15 predicted proteins | sample 811161 | NCBI WGS metagenome assembly MDTB01 (sample SAMN05326650, study PRJNA326480) | marine metagenome | isolation source: seawater | place: Mediterranean Sea | collected 2009 | reverse complement strand
GTTTCTAAGGTAGGGGTAGCATGAAGAATTCTGGAAGACGAGTCGCAGAGACTATCCTGCAAAGAAATTCATTAAATCGCAGACTGCACTGGACGACCATCGCGAGTGAAAAGCTGCTTCTGTCCGTGATCGGTGTACTGGTACTCATCGCTTGTGCTCAGTCCTTGCTTGAGATGTATCAACGCCTCGAGGTGACCCTACCGGATCTGTTCCTTTTATTCATTTACGTTGAAATCATCGGCATGATAGGCGCCTTCTATTCCACCAGTCGCATCCCGGTGACCCTCCCTATTATTGTGGCTATAACAGCGCTGTGTAGGCTGATCGTTATGCACAGTAAAGAAATGGAGGCACTGGTGTTGTTGGCCGAGGCCGGTGCTATTCTGATTTTGAGTTTGGCGGCGCTGGCTATGAGCTTAAAAGATAAAATCAGTCTCGATAAACTTCGGTCTGAGGCCAATGATCCGGAATAGCCCTAATTTCACAGGGTTTAAACGGATTTTGATCTGCTAAGGCGACCATCGAAATCGCCATAAGTTCTGCTTTTAGCAGTAATGAGTAGGGTTCGAAGCTGGCTCTGAATCTAATGCCTTCGGCGGTAATACACCTCTTAAGTTATGCGCTTCATCCTCAGTTCTTGCGGAAAAAACCGAAAGGCGACAGCGTTAGTTAACGCTGGCTAGGTACAGCAAGAGGTTGGCTAAAACCGTGGGTCCCTAGCGATCGGCACCCTCTTGCTGTGCGACATAAAGCAAAAGGACGATGCTGAGGACGCGATAACTGATAAAAACCTCGGTGTATCCCGTGACTTCAACAGACCCTAAGACGAAGGTCGCAGCGATATCTCTGATAAGCCAGATACAAATATACGCAGCCGCGACTTGGCAGGTTAATGCCAGTGTTTTGCCGGTCGAAAGTGGATAAAGAAGCCATGTCAATCCGACTAACACCATTAGTCCCCTCAATTGCATGTGGGTTAACTGGGCTTCTGATGGCGCTGTGCTCTGCTGCAGCAAGTAAATAAAACACAAATCTGGATAAAACAGGGCAAATAATGCGTAAATCGCGGCAATAGAAAAAGCACACAAAGCCCATAAGCGCGTGACAGTTGGCAAATGGCGTAGCCAAATTCGCCGCTTTGATTTGGCCGTTTCAAGCGAATTAGATTCGTCCGAGCCAGCGACGAAGGCGAGAGCCTCGATTTCTTCGTATGACAGTAGCTTTTGTGATGTTGACACTTTTGATGCGCTCAACGTGATGTCTCCGTCCTAATTTTTTCTTGTCGTCTCTTTTTGTCGTCTGGCTGCCGCCTAGCAGCCTCTTCATAACCGATTAGCGACCGGTAGCTGTTACCGCGATGCCTTCAGGTTTCAATTGGTCGGACAAAAACAGTAACCTCAGATACGTTATCGGCTGAAATTTGGAAAAGTGTTGCCGGACCGACCAAAGGTACAAATTTGGGTTTCGTTGGCGCTTGTGAAGGGGTCGAAGGAGAGGCTTTTTGAGATGGTTAAGGGGGCCCGGTCACTAACGCCCGGCAGGGAGAAACTTAACCCGTTTAGCTTAGCGTGTACTGCTTGCAGGCGCCGCATGCGTGCCGTGTTTGCAGGCTAAGGTTTAGACGATTAGGTCGTTGTGATTTATTGAGAAAGTTCGAGAGAGAAGGGGAGAACGCAGAGTGAGCGTAATTAGCGGCGGTTTCGGGTTTCGGCGACGCATGATCCTTTGGGTCGTGATCGTGGCTCTCTATAGCCTATTTTTCGGCTGGTATACCCATTTGGGCGGACCGCTCACTCAAGTAGAGAAAGAATTTTATATTGAGAAGCTAATGGTCCGCTCAAAGAATCCCGGAAGCTTGGCGGCGGTCCGGCGTTTTGTTGAGGCGGATGATGGCAAGGCTTTCATCATGGTCAATATCCTTGATCTGGCCAACAAGCCACCGGTTTTACCCGCGACTGGCTCGGACGCTCAGGCCAGTGATTTGTTAGCGCACTACATGGAACATATGTTCCCCGCGCTATTGCGGCGGGCCTGTCATCCGATATGGCTGGGCGACGGCCTTAATACGGCCTTGGAGGTTATTGGAATTGAGGACGCGACGCGCTGGGATCAAGCGGCCCTGATGCGTTATCGAAGTCGCAAGGATTTTCTCGAAATCGTTGTTAACCCGGCATTCTCTGAGCGGCATGATTACAAGCTTGCCGGACTTGATAAGACGATTGCCTTTCCGGCGGACAGCGGCTGGCTGAGCAGTGATCCCCGGCTACTCGTGGCGCTAATCTTAATGGTGATCGCCCTAATTTTAGATCGCCTGGTCTCGCGAACCCGGTCGGCCTAAGCATAGTTTTGGTTTTTGTTCCTGGCGTCGTTGAAGTCGCTTTTTCCGCCCGGGCCAGTATCTACTCCCCAATTTAGGTCGACAACTAGGGAAAATTGTAACGTAAGGTAACACTGGTATTGTAATCACCCCGCTTTTGAGTAGTATCGATACAGGAGGAGGGAACAACGAATCATAAGGAAGTGATATGCGATTGTTCTCTATCAGGCTACTCAGCTCTATCTTGCTCGTCTCTGCGCTCGCCACCGGGTGCGCATCAAACCCAGATCAAACACTCTCAATACGCGACGTCGCGGTCAGAAACATGGCTATGGCTTGCTATCAAAGCCGGGAAGGCGAGCGTATTTTGGCCGATAACGCTGGTCGCGTTTGGTTGAGCTGCCAATCGTGGGCCTCACACAGGGTCGACGGCCGACTTTCGAAAGTCTCTGAGATGTTTGCTCGTGCTGACCAAAACCAAAACCAAAAGAGTCTTACTGACTAATAGATGCTTTGAGTTTGCTCCGTGATACGCGCTAGACAACCGGTGTGAAGTTAAATCGAGACCATTTGCATCGCTTTCGCTAGCGCGAGCATGGCTCGACCCTCTTCGTCGAATCCGAGCTCGATTAAGTGCAGTGACGTAGACAGGGTCTCAACATACCCCCAGCGCCAAATTGGTGTTTCTGCGCAACCGCTTGAGGCCGCGATGAAGCGACACCGTCTCAGCGCGACATCTGCTTTACCGATGGCGTCGCGCGCAGCGTCGTACTCCTCGGGCCAGTTGCGCATCAGCATGCCTAAGTCATAGCTGGCTTCGAATCTTAGCCCCTCAGGATCGACAAGCTTAAATCGCTGGTCGTCCTCGCCGCCGCTTGCCAGCACGTTAAACTCATGTAAGTCGCCGTGACTCAGCACCCAAGAATCCGGTTGCCAGGCGCCGCGCCGGTCATCGATGAAGCGCAATGCGAGATCAACCAAAGCAGCAGAACAGGGCTGATCTAAAGCGTTCCAAACGTGAGGGATAAACTTGGCAAGCCAATCGGCTTTAACTGTGCCCGGAGTAAGTGAATGGAGGCTTTTAGCGCTACTCACAGCCGGGTCACTAGTGGCTTGCCAGCTGGTTTGCAGCGCCACGCAGATTGCTTCGACTTGCGCTTCTGTTGAAAGCCCCGCGTGAGCAATCGGTGCTCCTAGTCGTTCTAACAACAATGCCTTCCTGGCGTTGTCGTGTGCGATGAGTTTTACGTAGCCGTAACCAGCCGCAGCAAGAAGCGCCTCAACCTCAGTTGTTGGCTCGCTTTGAGTTTTGGGCATTTGCATTTTGAGAACACAGTGTTTCTCCGAGCCATTCTGTGCTGAAAAAACCAAGCTATCGGAACCGTCTCGATAAAGCGCGCCGACTGTGATGTCCCATGCGGATTCGAGTTCGGCCACCGCGTCCGGTATTTGCTCCAACCAGGTTTGCGCTATCGGGCCGCGATGTTTCACGCGTTGGTGGACAGCATGCGGAATGGTTTCCGCAAATTTCGTTTTCATAATCCGTTTCTTCCGTAGCGTTGCATATTCGACAGAGGCCAATGATCTGCCTTAACGTGATACTCGGTTGCTACGCAAATCGAAGTTGGCAGTTGTAACAGGAGCCGGAAATTTTTGTGTTTACGCATACTACGACGTTAATCAGTTTTTTGGGGGTCTTTGCTAGGAATAGCGCTTACAATTAAACGCACGGTCCTAAAATGCAGGTACACAACCCATGGCTAAAAATCCGTCGGCTGGTTATTACAGCGTTGCTTACAATCCTTTAGCTCGCGCGTTGGGCTTAGCAGGTCGTTTTGGCGTTTTAGCAAAAACATCAACGGTTGCCGCGTTATTATGGTTCGGTTTAGTTGCTTGCGCCGGGGAGAGAATGCTATTCGAGGATAGTCAGGGGGACTATATAAAATGTACGCAAACGGCGGTTCGGGATTACTGCGAAACACCCGGATGCATCGAACAGAGTGAAGATCGTTGCAGCAGTGAGGCCGTCGCTCCGAAAAGCGTGACCTCAGCCCCACTAAGCGCTGCCGGACAAGCGTGTTTAGCCGCGATTCAAGCCAGACAATTGAGCGGTCAAGAGGCGATCGACGCGGCCGCCAGATGTCTTTTGCTACACTCGGAACGGGTGTCAGATGAAGCGGCTAGCGCTAAGCAATGATGCGCATAGACAAATCGAGCGGCGCTATAGTTTTGGTTAGGTCGCCAACAGAAATGTAGTCCACACCGGTTTTTGCAATCGCCTCGATGTCTTCTAAGCGGATCCCGCCGGACGCTTCCAGCTCAATTTTACCATCGCTTAGTGCGACAGCTTTTTCGGTATCCGCGATGGAAAAGTTGTCGATCAGCGCAATGTCCGCCCCTGCGGCAATCGCGGTTTCGAGTTCTTCCAACGTCTCAACCTCGACCTCCACTTTAGCCTCCGGCTGAAGCGTTTTGGCTTCGCCTACTGCGGCCTGAATACCGCCTGCCGCGGCCAGATGATTTTCTTTCAGCAGGTACGCATCAAACAAGCCGATACGATGGTTCCAGCCGCCTCCGCAGTGCACGGCATATTTTTGTGCCAGGCGCAGACCTGGGATGGTTTTGCGAGTGTCCAGCAAGCGGGTTTTATAGGGTTTGATACATGCAACGTAGCGCGCGGTTAGTGTTGCTGTGCCGGATAACATCTGCAGGAAGTTCAACATGGTTCGTTCGATTGTTAACAAGCCGCGAGACAGCCCGGTTACGGTAAACAGTGTTGTGTTGGCAGCAACCTGATCGCCGTCGGCTGCAAACCACTCAATGGCAAGATCGGCGTCGAACTGCGCCACGATTTCATTGACCCAAGGCTGGCCGCATAACACGCCGGCCTCTCGCGTAATCACTCTCGCGGTGGATCGCTCCAGTGGATCGATAAGCTCAGCAGATATATCGCCACCGCCAATATCCTCCGCTAACGCGGCGGCGACTTGCTGCTGAATCATTTCAATTGGTAGGAGTGGCTTTGGAGAGCTCATTAAAATCCTCTTTGCGATCGGTCGGTAGCCTAATTCCGGCACGGCATGAGCCTTTGACGGGTGGTGTGCTGGGGCGCAAACAGTGCCTCTGGGCGTAGAGTGAGTCAAGCTGGATTAGCCTTTGCGAAGGCAGTACACCAAATGTCCAGCTGGTCACCCGGCTCCTCATCCGGCTTATGATCCGGCCCAAGCTCCGGATGATTAGCCGGAGGATTGTGCGGAGCGGTATCCCGAGAATAATCACGGGAAATAACGAAACGATCACCGCCATGAGGCCGGTGGTTGTGCAATTGACCTTTCGCACGCGTCGCTGCTTTTCTGAGTCTGGTTTTTTGGACAGATGCTGAGACTAGTGCGCAGGGAATTAATGTGCTGATATAGAGTCATCTATGAGGACAACGACGATATGTGCTGATGGACCGTTCGACGGATCGCGACCCTTTGCTATCTGTCAAGCTGCGGTCGCTAAGCCAGTGAGGGAACGAGTAGGTGACTAAGATTCAGGCGGGAAAGATTGTGGCAGCGCGATGGGAGCCAAGCCCTCATTTCGATGCACGCCCCTATCCTGGTCAAATCGATCTGATCGTTATTCATTGCATCTCTCTGCCGGAAGGCCAGTATCACACAGGCGCTCCGCTGCGCTTATTCGGCGGGACTTTAGACACGGATGAGCATCCCAGTTTTGCCGATCTGCAGGGCGTGCATGTCTCGCCGCACCTTTTTATTGCCCGCGATGGCGAAACTACGCAGTGTGTCGAACTGCATAACCGCGCCTGGCATGCCGGCAAGTCCAGTTATCAGGCTCGCGATAATTGTAATCACTTCTCGGTTGGCATCGAGCTCGAGGGTTGTGTAACGGAAGCGTTCGAGGAGCGACAATATAAGGCGTTGGAGCTAATGCTCGCGTTGCTCTTGCAGCATTACCCGGCAATTGGGCCGCAGCAGGTCGTTGGTCACATGGAGGTAGCACCGGAGCGTAAGAATGACCCTGGGCCAAAGTTTGATTGGCCTCGGATAACGCGTTTTCTGCATCAGGTACCCTTGAGTACAGCCTGATGAGGGTGGAAGCTATGCAGACAGATTTTCGGCTTTAAATGAGGCAGGGCGCTTTAAACTTGGAAATATCGTTAGAATGGAAGTTCTACACGAAAATGAGTTTGACCATTAAGAGGATAGCGATATAACCGATCCTAATAAGCAACAAACGCTTAGCTCGCAGACGCAAGCATCGGCTGAAAGCGAAGCTGAACGCCAGGAAACCTTGGAGTGGCTCGAAGCTTTAGAGGATGTTCTTGATCAGCAGGGTGTAGCTCGCGCTCTTGAAATTATGCGGGTTTTATCCGGGCGTTTGGCAGAAACCGGTGCGGCACTGCCGTATACCCTTACGACGCCATATCGCAATACCATTCCCGTTACTGCCGAAGTCACCATGCCCGGCGATTTGTTTATAGAACGTCGCGTCCGCAGCTTTATTCGTTGGAACGCGCTGGCTATGGTGGTCCGTGCAAATCAAAAGCCCGGTGATTTGGGTGGTCATATTTCGAGCTTTGCCTCATCGGCAACGCTTTATGACGTGGGCTTTAACTACTTCTTTCGGGGGCCGGAACAAACCGACGATGCTGCTGGTGATTCGCACAACTCAGCATCCCGCAGTCGTGGCCAGCGCTCAGTCGCCCCTGGCGACTTAGTGTATTTTCAAGGGCACGCGGCGCCAGGCATCTATGCTCGCTCCTTTCTGGAGGGGCGTATCAGCGCTGACCAGTTGGATGGTTTTCGTACCGAAGTCGATGGCGGCGGATTGTCCTCTTATCCGCATCCCTGGCTGATGCCTGATTATTGGCAGTTCCCAACAGTTTCTATGGGTCTAGGCCCCTTGCAGGCGATTTATCAGGCCCATGTCATGAAGTATTTGCAGAACCGCGGCCTGGTTGATTCTGGCAATCGTAAGGTCTGGGCATTTCTAGGTGACGGCGAGTGCGACGAACCAGAAGCGTTAGGTGCTTTGTCGCTGGCTGGTCGAGAGAAGCTCGATAACTTGATTTTTGTTGTGAACTGTAATTTGCAGCGTCTCGATGGCCCGGTCCGTGGCAACGGCAAAATCATTCAGGAGTTAGAAGGTTACTTTCGTGGTGCCGGATGGAATGTGATTAAAGTGGTCTGGGGGCGTCGCTGGGATCCACTGTTTGCCAAAGATAAAAGCGGTCTTTTGCAAAAAGTACTGGATACAGTCGTAGATGGTGAGTACCAGAATTATAAAGCGAAGGGCGGCCATTACGTTCGCGAACATCTGTTTGGAAAAGATCCAGCGCTTGCCGCGTTGGTGGCAGATATGACCGACGACGACATTAATCGTCTTAATCGCGGTGGCCATGACCCTTATAAAATCTATGCGGCTTACCATGCGGCGGTACGTCATAAAGGTCAGCCTACGGTGGTGCTTGCGAAAACCATTAAAGGCTATGGAATGGGTGATGCGGGTGAGTCCGAAAACACCACCCACCAGCTCAAAAAGCTGAACTTGGAGGAGCTAAAACAGTTCCGGGATCGCTTCAACATTCCGCTGAGTAATGCTGAGCTGCGGGACATTCCCTATTACCGTCCACCGGAAGACAGTCCGGAAATGGTGCATATGCGCGAGCGTCGCAAAGCATTGGGTGGACCTATGCCTCAGCGATTGCAGACCTCGGAAACACTTGTGATGCCGTCGCTCAGCGTTTTCAAAAGCCAACTAGAGGGCAGCGGGGCGCGCGCAATCAGTACCACCATGGCTTTTGTGCGTATCCTCGCAACGCTGCTTCGAGACAAGGAGATTAAGTCGCGTATTGTTCCTATTGTGCCCGATGAGGCGCGGACGTTTGGGATGGAGGGCATGTTCCGTCAGCTGGGGATCTATTCATCGGTTGGGCAGCTGTATCGCCCGGAGGATGCGGATGCGCTCAACGCATATCATGAATCGCGGGACGGCCAAGTAATGGAAGAGGGCATAAACGAAGCGGGTGCCTTTTCTGCATGGATTGCTGCGGCGACTGCGCAAAGCTCGCATCAGTATACCTTGATCCCTTTTTATATTTTTTACTCGATGTTCGGTTTTCAGCGTATTGGTGATTTGGCCTGGGCGGCTGGAGATATTCAGGCCAGAGGGTTTTTGTTGGGCGGCACATCCGGGCGGACCACTTTGAACGGCGAGGGTTTGCAGCATCAGGATGGTCACAGCCATGTGCTTGCGGCGACTGTACCAAACTGCGTTGCCTATGACCCCGCGTATGCTTATGAACTTGCGGTCATCGTGCATCGCGGGTTGCAGCATATGTATGTCGAGAATGCGGCAGTGTACTACTACATCACGCTGATGAATGAAGCCTATGAGCAGCCGGCAATGCCTGGCGGTGCGGCGGAAGAGGTATCCGCCGATCTAATAGAAGGGATCATTCGCGGTATGTATAGGCGACGTCCAGGGCGATCCTCTGAGCAACCGCGGGTGCGACTGTTGGCTAGTGGAGCGCTCTTGCCCGAAGCGGAAGCGGCCGCCTCCCTGCTAGAAGAGATGTTTTCTGTTAGCGCTGAGGTATGGAGTGTGACCAGTTTCAGTGAATTGGCTCGAGACATTCAGGATACCAATCGCGCTAATCTCTTGGCGCGAGATAAGCCGCCCAGACAAAGTTTTGTCGCCCAACAACTGAGTGAACAGACGGAGTGGAAAGGTGCTCCCGTCATCGCAGTTTCTGATTATATAAAAAGCCTGCCGGAGCAGTTGCGCAGCGCCATCGATGGACCATACTTTGTGCTGGGGACTGACGGTTTTGGGCGCAGCGATACGCGTCAGAATTTGCGCAAGTTTTTTGAGGTGGATCGCGAGTTTATAGCGCTAGCGGCGCTTTATCAGCTTGCGCTGACGGGTACCATAGATATGGCGGTTGTCGATCAGGCGCAAAGCGCATTCGCGATCGATACGGAAAAACCAAATCCTAGAGAACAGTAGCATGCGGCCGATAGCAAGCCCCAAGCTGAGGCGTAAGCCCGGCAATAGGCATGGACATGGACTTAGATAAGGAGTCTGCGTGGACATCTTGATTCCCAATTTGGGAGACATCGATGAGGTTGAGGTCACCGAGGTTTGTGTTGCTGCAGGGGAAGCGGTTGCAGCGGATACGCCGCTAATCGTAATTGAGTCTGACAAGGCCTCGATGGAAGTGCCAGCTGGCGTTTCCGGTACGGTAAACGAGATTTTGTTGTCGGTCGGTGATCAAGTCGGCGAAGGCACGCTGATCGCGCGCATAAGCGCAGCTGAAGCGGAGCATAAAAGGATCGGCGAATTCGCATCGTCGTCCGCAGGTATACCTCCGGCTACAGATGCCGGTGCAAAGACTAGCCCTGAGCAGTCCATCGAAGTGCCGGTTGCCCCGAAACTACCCTCGACCCCGGCGGCATCCTCTGCCGCTGGTTCCACGAGCATCGAACTCTTGGTACCGGACTTGGGTGACATCGAGTCCGTTGAAGTTATTGAGATCACCGTAGTCGAAGGTCAGGAGGTCGCTGAAGGTGACCCCTTGGCGGTAATCGAATCTGATAAGGCTTCTATGGATGTACCGGCTGAACGTGCGGGTACAATCGAAAAACTGCTTGTCAGTGTCGGCGACACAGTGGTCTCGGGTCAGCCTTTGGTAAGCTTGCTTTTGTTGTCAGTCGTTGAAGCTCAGTCCGACTCGGGACTAAACGTTGCGCAACCCGCTGGTGGAACCGGTGCTTTGCCTAGCGCTACTGATAGCGCAGCGCCTGCGCAGGACAGTGCGGACCTCGGCGTCGTCACGACGCCTGTTAAGACTGTTGCCCTAGGTGGTGAATCGTCATCGAGTCCAGCAGCAGAAAAGTCGCCTGACAACAGTAAGCGAGTTTACGCCGGGCCAGCAGTGCGCCGGATGGCTAGAGAAATGGGCGTGTCGCTGGGTGAAGTCACAGGGTCCGGGAATCGTGGCCGGATTACCAAAGAAGATGTGAAGCAGTACGTTAAGCAATCGTTAGCCGGTCGTGAACAAGGCGTTTCGGGTGGCGGTATTCCTAAGGTTCCGCAGATTGACTTCAGCCGTTATGGCGAAGTTACAGACATCGCATTTTCGCGAATTCAAAAACAAGTTGCTGAAAACATGCATCGGAGCTGGCTGAACGTGCCGCATGTTACCCAGCATGGTGCCGCTGACGTTACAGATCTCGAGCTGTTCCGCCGCGAGCTTAAGGCCGAGTCGCAGCAAAGCGGGAAGCCGCCGCTAACGCCGCTCGCCTTTATTGTGGCTGCGTGTTGTCATGCACTGACGCAGTTTCCCAAATTCAACAGCTCCCTAAGTGCGTCGGCTGATGGCTATATCCATAAGCGTTACATTAATGTTGGCATAGCCGTTGATACGCCTGACGGTTTGGTTGTTCCGGTAATTCGAAATGCCGATCAAAAGTCTCTTTGGGATTTGGCCGCAGACATACAGTCACTATCCAATAAAGCACGAGAGAAGAAGCTGGCCTTAGATGATTTAAGCGGCGGCACCTTTACTGTTTCCAGCTTGGGTGCGCTGGGCGGCACCGGCTTTACGCCCATAGTGAATACACCAGAGGTCGCGATTCTCGGGGTGGGGCGCCTTGCAACGCAGCCGGTATGGAAAGACGATACAGTGCAGCCCCGGCGGATGCTGCCATTGGCGTTATCTTATGACCATCGCGTTATCAACGGTGTCGACGGGGGCCAGTTTATGGTCCACCTTGAATCATTGTTGGGCGATATTCGTCGTGTTCTCCTGTAAAAGGTTCGCTATCCTTCGCGCCATTCAAGATAAGGCTGAGAAAAATTTAGGAGAGGCACGTTATGCCATCGTTCGACATAGTATCCGAGGTAGACCTTCAAGAAGTGCGTAATGCCGTTGACCAAGCGACTCGAGAGATTCGCAGTCGCTTCGACTTCCGTAATGTTGATGCTTCGGTCGAATTAGAAGATGAAACAGTGCTACTCATCGCGCCCGAAGAATTTCAAGTGAAACAGTTGCGCGATATTTTGCGTGACAAACTTACTTCGCGAGGCGTGGATAGCCGCTCGCTACAGGCTTCTGATATTGAAGGAGTAGGTAAGGTGAAGCGACAGCGCTTAACGCTTGCCCAAGGCATTGATAAAGATCACGCGCGGCAGTTGACCAAAGTCATAAAGGATTCGAAGCTCAAGGTGCAGAGCCAGGTAAATGGCGACAAAGTGCGGGTAACCGGCAAAAAGCGCGATGATTTGCAGGCGGCTATGGCGGCGATCAAAGAAGCATCCCCGGATTTGCCGTTGCAGTATGACAACTTTCGTGATTAATGCGTCCCGAAGGGCAGGCGCTGAAATAGAAGAACCGTTAGGTTCGATGCGAGTTGAGCAGGGTAGGAGAAGCTTCGCCCACCCCACTGTACCCGCGGCCGCCGGTGGCAGCACGATTAAGTAATGTTCTCCTTTGATTTTCCTTACCGCGATATATTCACGCGCCGTATGCTCATCTGTATGGGCACCGGCTTCGCGTCGGGCCTGCCGCTCTATTTGTTGATTCAGTTGGTTCCGGCGTGGCTGCGTTTGGAGGGAGTCAGTCTCGCTACCATTGGTTTTATTGGCCTCGTGCTCTACCCTTATTCTATCAATTTCGTCTGGTCACCGTTACTTGAACGCTACGCTCTGCCTATGCTCGGGCATCGGCGCGGCTGGATGTTGGTCATTCAAATCGGCTTGGTGTTAAGTATTGCGAGCCTGGGGTTGTTTGATCCCTCTGAGCAGTTGGCCATGATCGTAGCTGTTGCGATTTGCATCGCTTTTTTCAGTGCGTCCCAAGACATTGTTTTAGATGCGTTTCGTCACGAAATTTTGGAATCCGAAGGTGATCTCGCTCTCGGCAATACCATTCACGTGCAGGCATATAAGATCTCGGGTCTTATCCCTGGTTCTTTGGGCATGAGTCTGATCGGTGTAGTGAGTTGGCAAATCAACTGCTTGATCATGGCTGCGGCGATGAGCATAAGTATTTTGATCACGTTAATGCTGCGCGAACCCGTGCCTGAATCCGTTCGACCTACCCGTCTGTATGACGCTATAACCCGACCGTTTGTTGAGTTTTTTCAGCGCCGACAAAGCGTCTATCAATCGATAGCCGTGATCGCATTTATGGTCACCTACAAGCTGGGCGACAACATGGCGACCGCATTGGCGACACCGTTTTACATCGATTTAGGCTTTAGTACACAGCAGATCGGATTCATTGCCAAAAATGCGGCCCTATGGCCTTCGATCTTTGGCGGCGTGGTTGGCGCCTTAATTGTGCTCAAGAGTGGCATCAACAAGGCGCTGTGGTGGTTTGGCGGTGTCCAGCTGATCAGCATTTTCGGCTACGTTTGGCTTTCTCAAGCCGGAGCGGATCCTTGGGTGCTGGCTGTGGTGATTACCGGTGAATACTTGGGTGTTGGTCTAGGTACCACTGCTTATGTCGCCTTTATTTTCCGCGAAACCTCTCGCTTGGCTGTGGCGACTCAATTGGCAATGTTTACTGCGCTGGCTACTTTGCCGCGGACCGTGGCGACAAGTTTTAGCGGTGTCATTGTCGAAGCGATCGGCTGGACAGATTTCTTTTATCTAAGCGCGCTGCTGGCGCTGCCGGGTATGGTGCTTTTAACGTGGGTGGCGCCATATCGCCAGAGTCCGGATCAAGCTGGGCGCTTAGCCAAATAGGGCCGTTTGCGGGTTAATTTTGATGTCTGTCGTTAAACCTCCCAAACGTGTTGCGAGAGTACGCGCTCGCCGTTGAATCGGACGCCTTCCGCTGCTAAGAGCTCGCGCTGTCGCTGCATTTGGCTCGGGGCGCGGGATGCAATGCGCCGTGATGCCTGAATGACCCGGTGCCAGGGCAGGGAAGTCTTCGCGGGAAGGTGTTTCAAAGCATACCCCACGTATCGGGCTCTACCGGGCAGGCCGGCTGCTGCGGCGACTTGAGCGTAGCTCGCGACCTTGCCCGCAGGAATCATTGCGATAACGTTCCATATTCGTTCACTTCTAAGCGGCGTGTCATCACTCGGAATAGGGTCTGTCATTTATTACGCTCTTGCTTGTCTCTATGATGCATTGCCCAGATGCGATGATCTGATGAAAGTGTCGAAGGAAGCGTTGGGGTACGGGCCTTAGTGCTGATCAGGAGAATAGTGTGCCTTGGATATTAATTTTTTTCCTCACTCCTATCGCTGAGATGTATCTCTTGATTGAGGTTGCCGGCTATATCGAAGTGTGGCCGACTATCTTTTTGGTCATGCTTACGGCGGTAGTTGGCGTCGTCATTTTGCGGCAGCAGGGAATCGCAACGCTCGCGCGGGGTATCGCCAAAATGCGCTCGGGGCAGCTGCCTGCGCAGGAGATGGTTGAGGGGTTGTGTCTAGCTGTCGCTGGGGCTTTGCTCATCACCCCCGGCTTTGCCACGGACGCGATTGGCTTTTTTTTGCTTACGCCTGTTTCACGACAGTGGTTTGCAAAAGCTTTATTAGCGCGGGTGCAGATCCGTACACCTGATGATCTATTTCGCGCATCCGGTGGGCAGTCACCGGGATACTCTGCGGATGTAGAGCCGGATGCTCGTGGGTCACGGCCTGGCGCCACGCTGGAAGGAGAGTTTAGGGATCGCGAAGCTCATAATAACGAGTTGCGGGACAACAACGACTCGGTAGACCACGATACTCGCAGCCTAGACCGCTGAGGTCCCTAGCGCCGATGTCGTACCGGCTGGAAATATGTTTGGTCTTGCCCTCTTTATTCTGGATATTTTTTGTCCTTACCCTTGAAATGCGAATTTGTGAACCTATCATACCGCCAGTTGATTTAGCACTCCTTCAACTTGAGTGCTAATTCGCGTTCGGTAATTAGACATCTTTATATCTGGCGCAGATACCCAGAGCGATGTCGAAATCGCTCCGCTAAGGAGCTACATATTGGATCAAATGGGAGACCCTAGGTAATGAATATTCGCCCCCTACACGATCGTGTTGTCGTGCGTCGTTTAGAAGAAGAGACGACTAGCGCAGGCGGCATTGTCCTGCCCGATTCGGCGACCGAAAAGCCATCACAAGGTGAAATATTGGCGATCGGTCCGGGAAAAATGACAGATGCTGGAGATGTTCGTCCGCTGGACGTCAAAGCTGGTGACAAAATCATTTTTGGCCAGTACGCGGGCAGCACGGTGAAGATAGACGGAGAAGAGCTCCTTATTCTCAGCGAAAGCGAAATATTTGGCGTGCTGGAAGGGTAAAGCCTACTCCGCACGACGGGAACTCAAGACAGAATTAAGAGGAAAATTGGAATGGCCGCTAAAGACGTAAAATTTGGTGATGACGCGCGGATCCTAATGTTGGAAGGCGTAAACACGCTTGCAAACGCCGTTAAAGTCACACTCGGTCCAAAAGGACGAAATGTGGTTTTAGACAAGTCGTTTGGCTCACCTACGGTGACCAAAGACGGTGTATCCGTAGCGAAAGAAGTCGAACTCAAAGACAAGTTCGAAAACATGGGCGCACAAATGGTAAAGGAAGTCGCTAGTCAAACTTCAGATGAAGCAGGCGACGGCACCACGACAGCAACCGTTTTGGCTCAAGCTGTACTGCAGGAAGGATTGAAGTCCGTTGCTGCAGGCATGAACCCAATGGATTTGAAGCGCGGTATCGACAAAGCAGTTACCGCAGCGGTTGAGCACATTAAAGGCATGGCTACGCCGTGCGAAGACTCCAAGGCCATCGCTCAGGTCGGCACCATTTCGGCTAACAGCGACACTGCAGTTGGTAACATCATCGCAGAAGCGATGGAGAAGGTGGGTAAAGAGGGCGTAATTACAGTTGAAGAAGGCTCTGGCCTCGAAAATGAGCTCGATGTTGTTGAAGGTATGCAATTTGATCGTGGTTATTTATCGCCTTATTTCATGAACAATCAGGATTCAATGGCGGCCGAGCACGAAAATCCTTTCATCCTGCTATGCGACAAAAAGATCTCTAACATTCGTGATCTTCTCCCGGTTCTTGAGAACGTAGCGAAAGCCGGCAAGCCGCTGGTTGTGATC
>MDTB01158897.1_pt1 | contig 15437 bp, 16 predicted proteins | sample 811161 | NCBI WGS metagenome assembly MDTB01 (sample SAMN05326650, study PRJNA326480) | marine metagenome | isolation source: seawater | place: Mediterranean Sea | collected 2009 | reverse complement strand
GGGTTCAACACGTTCTGGACGACAAACCACATATTGCGATACAGCTCGGGCACATGGTGCTGCAAGACAATCTCGGGAATCTGTCGCAGCACATCCTCCTCATGGTTGGGTACGAAAGCTATTTCCCGTTCCATGTGCTTGATCTCTTCGACCAGCATCTTGCAAAACTGCCGACGAAACAGTGGCACTCGGTAAACGTCTGGGAATATCTTTTTGCAGAGCTGCGACACTGGCGTTTTCCCCAGACTGTCCATGCCCTGTCGGGTGCGGTACTCCGCTATCAACGGAACGCTTTCCTGCACGGCCTTGTACAGCGGTTGATTTACCATCCAATGCGACTGCATCGATAGCATATAATTTTTCATTTCATACATTTGTGTTATTTTATACACTTCTGTAGAATCACTCAATGTTTTCGAGGATTACTGATGGCTAAAGAAAAAGTTCTGGACGAGGATGGCATGGAGGTTGACGCGATATACCGTGACGACCGTAAGCGCAAATCGCTCGCCATTGACATGGATACCTACTGGAAGCTGAGAGAGATATGCGCCAAGGAACGGCGCACGTTAATCATGCAGCTTCAGTTGTTGATAGAGAACCGATACGACGAGCTGTTCGAGGATGAGCCGCTTTGATGAGCCTGTTCAAAAAGAAAAGCAAACAGATACCCCAGTCGTATCGCCCAGTCGCTGAAGCTGCGGAGGTTATTGATTTGTTTAGTCGCATGACGCTACACCAGCAGGCTGCGCTACTACGGCTTTGCAGCCGCAACCTGATGATCGATGTGGAAGGTGAGTTCCACATGGGTTACGACTTCGACTGGAACGTCAGCGGTGCAATGATCATCGCCAGCCCTGCTGAAATGGGAGAGCCAGAACTACCTCTGCTAAGCGAGGGAAGCGATACCCCCTAGCGGCCCTCTCAGGCGCATAGCCAGCTCTCTGTCGTCTGCCCGTGGCAACACGATGGCAGATGTAGCAGGATCAAAACCGCCCGGCACAGGCGCTCCTGATGCGTCTGGTAAGGGGTCGAAGAGTGTCACGTCATCGCTAACCTGTGGCACCGACAACCCCTCTAGCATGGCTTGTGGGTCTTGTAATGGTTGATCTGGCTGCGTCACCTCTTTTGCGCTCTCGATCATTTGTGCGCCTTGAGTGCCACGCTTGAGCTGACCTGTTTGTGGATCGATTGCATCGGGTTCAAAAGGACTTTCAGTTAAAAGGTCGTACACCTCCCCGCCAGCACCGCGAGCAGCAGCCTGTGTCACAAAGTAAACACCGGGCTTGACCCTTTCAATCTCCTTAGCCAACTCTTTTGCTTTGTTAGGGTCAATCAAGGCTTCGATGAGTTTGTCTTCGTAAACCTCTTTTTGAAAGCCTAAACTCCGAGACGCAGCATCATCGAAACCTCTGACCAAAATACGTTGAGGTATTTCAATGATACCCCTCATCGCCAGCGCAACGGTTCTGCCGACGCCGGTAACATCTTTCTCCAAAAGTTTCTGCAACGCTTGTAAGGGTTGAGTTGGTGAACCTCCCTGAGATGCAATAAAGCTCGTTGCCTGCATCAGCTCAACTAGATCGACAAAGTTATCAAGCTCTTGAGGGTCAAGTATTTCTGAAAAAACTTGAGCCTTTGTGCCGCGAACTTTTTCAGCTCCACGGCCCATCATGGCTCTACCTCTTATGCCAAGTCTGGAGAGGAATCTATTATTGACACCCAAAGGATTAGAGCTGGATGTAATTGCGTCATCGAACTGAGTGCGAAGCCATGTACCTTTCAGGTTCTGCCATGCTTGTGCGTCTTGCGTTTGAATCAATCGTCGCAACTTGCGTAAGTTTTGCGGCTTGATAGAACCGTCGAATAATCTCCTTGTAAGCCGCGCAGCCTGCTCACCGCCTAGCTCTGCGGCTTTTGCCAGATCAGTAATGACGCTCCGTTCTAACGCTTGAAGATGACTCTTTGATGGGTCGTATATGTCGGTAGCCCTTGAGTATTCTGGGTTCGCAGCTTTTAATCTGTCAGATAATTTTTTCCTGATCAGACTTACTTCTCTTTTGAGCGTTGCTTGAGCGTCTTTGGTCAGCCCCTCAATCAGTGGTCGGAAGTCGTTTCTTAGTGCGTTGTGCAGCATCTCAGTATTATCTTTGAGCGCCAACGTGCCTTCATTGGTAACTAATTGGTTTTTAGACAGCCCAGAAAAATCAGTCAGAGCATTCAAAAGTTCCTGCTTGACAGCCTTAGCCCTGCCCCTGAGATTCGGATCGGCTAAATCCATCTGTAACTGTCTTGCGATATCAGTGACATCAATTGGTATTTCAAGCTCAAAAGCGTTTTGGTATACGGGGTTAGCCCTTTCTTGACGTTTTGCGGCGAGCTTCTTCAAAACCTCATCGGTGGCTTTTGCAAGATCGAAATCTGGATCAATAGCCTCTCTTCCTGACAATTTGGTTTTTTTCAGACCAGCCAGATATTTGCCTGACAAGATTTCATCGAAGAAAACGTCTGCCGCTTCTTCGACCTGTAGCTGTCGGTTATGGTAGAAGTCCCAGAGCTTTTGTGAGCCGGGCTGCATCTGCAAGTAACGCTGAATGGCACCAGCGTTGCTCATGATACCTTCGGCCTCTGCCCGTGTGAGGTCTACGTTAAAACGGTCTTTGGCAAATGCGATCTTTTCATCTACCGTTTTGCCGCCATCCCGTAAAATCGTTCCGAGAGCCGTTCTTCCGTCTTGGCCGGGAAACTTTGTCGATGTGGTTCTGAAAGCATTGCCTGCTGCTTGGGCAGCTTTTGTGCCGAAAGGCAACGCGCCGAAAGCAGAACTCAATGTCAAATCTTCCACAAGTTTGGATGTTTTGAGCGGTGGCCCATCAAACAAAGCAGATATCCCAGCTCGACCCGCGTAAACCGCCCCCCCACCAGCAGCCGTTCCCGCCGCACCTCCAGTCATCGCCCCACCGACACCACCCAGAGGGTTTGCTGTAAGTCCAGCACCGCCAAACGCACCCAACGTCAGGCCAACGGTGCCTCCAGCTAACTCGCCAAGGAATTGTGCGGTTGGGCCAACGTACCTTGCGCTATCCACCAATAAACTGTCTTGGAATTCTTTGACCGGCTCGTTGGTGTAAGGGTCGATGTAAGATATTTCCTCATCTTCATCCAGAAAATAAAAGTCAACGGGGTCGATTCCGCGCTCAACTAACTCGGGAAATCTTTTCTGAGCAAGCCATGCCGTTTGATAGCCTTGGTCGTTTGACAAACCTTGCAGAAGAGCGGTCGCAACGCCTGACTTATCTTCTTCTCGTTGAATGAGCTGTCGTTGTTGCGGCGTAGGAGCAACTAGCTTTGAGGTCAGCTTTAGCACGTTTTCGTTGGATCGTTTTACAAACTCTGGATTTGCCAGCATATCTTCTAAGGTCGTATCGTCTTTCACCGGGTAACGAATTCCAGAGTTCTCTGGATACTCGATGTATTTCTGCGCTGTATTTTCAGTTGTGGACATCGCAGTCACCTACAAATCGAGATCACTAACATCAGTATTCAACTCACCCTGTTCTTTCAAAAACTCTACTCGAAACGCCTTTGCAGCCTCTGGCTCTTTCAAAGCCAGCTCCCGTAAATCTTTCTCTTCATCAGTCGTTAGGAAACGGTTCTTTTTGAACCACTCGCTTTCCCATTGCGTTACACGATTGAGCCTTTCGTCGTCTGTTTCAGCGCCATCTAACAGACCTTGAGAAGCTGCGGCGGCATAATCCTGAGCTTTTTTGACGCTCAAATTAGCAATCCTTTGGAGCAAAGCTGCCTGTTTCAATGCGCCCTCATACGTTTGAGCAAGACTAGGTGAAGCCGCTTGGAAAAGTCTCATCTCCATTTCGGTAATTGCACCCTTAGTCAACGCAATCAAAGACATCGAAAGGCGTGTGCCTAGAGTCGAAGCGAGAGCTTGATCCCCTAAACGGGGATCGTCTCGCAATCCCAACTCCTGCAAAATTGTGCGAATTTCCGATGTCCCCGCTTGTAGTTTTCCCCAACCCTCTGGCCCTAAACGATTGATTACCGCTAAGAACTGATTGGTCAGCATTGTTTGATCTCGCGCCGCTTTGGCATCCTCTCGCCACTGCGTCAACATGGCGGACAATTCTTTTCCTTGATCTTTTTCAAACTGACTAGGCGTTGATCCCCTTTGATCAATCTGAATCTGAGAGTCTGGGAGCTTTATTTGTTTTGCTCCGGGTGTTGCCCTGATAGTAGCGACCTCTAATTGATTATACGGGTTGACCTCTACAATTTGAGGTTCACCACCCTCTGGGTCTGGCACCTCGTATATCAACGGATCATACGGCTTCTGAGAGTTTTTTATATTCTCTAAATTCCCCGAGTTCAAATAATCTCTAGCCGCTTTTTCATCCGCGACCGCCATTTGAAAGGCTTGCAAACCAACCTGACGATCTAAAGCCATACGGCTTTCTCGATCTTTTCGCAGTCGCTCGTTAAAATTAGCAAACCCCATACCGGCGCTGCGAAACGCACCTGTTCTCGGGTCTGCTGAAAGCATCGCTGCGCCAATGTCTGACGCTAAATCGTAAAAAGTTGGTCGCGTTGACTGTGCGAAAAATGGGGCAAGACGTTCAGAATACTTGTCAAAACTTTTTCCAAAGTCGAAAGGCTGCTGCGTTGGTCGTGTCGCTACAGGATCAAGCATTTTTCTTAATTCGTTAATGCGCTCCTGCTCTCTCGACTCCAGCCCCAGATCAGACCGTAGCTGGTTTGTATCGACAGCCAGCGCATCATCAATGCCCTGCTGCAAGTCTTGCGGCAAAGCCAACGGCGAACCCCCGCCTTGTAGCCTCTGTATTTGCTCTGATAGTTGTGAAGTAGATATGGCCATTGCTATGCCGCTGGCTGCCCAGTGTTGAGGTAAGTGGCGGTCGGATTCATATAATTACCGAAAGCCCCCAAGCTCGCTAATCCAGTGCCAGCACCGATTTGCATCGCTGACGGCATCGAAGAGAAGTTTGTCGTAAAGGCTTGAGTCCCGGCAGGAGCCATGCCGACAAACGGTTGTAACGCTTGATATTGCGCCAACGGCGCTCGTTGCGCCTGCAATAAATCTGCCCTCTTGGCATCCAATTCTCTTTGTCTGAGGTCTTGGGCCATGCCGCCGATACCCGATAACGATGCCACGTCAGTAGCTCCAGCGCGTTGCGCTTGCTCACCGATTCCAGCGCCAAAGCCAGCGAAGCCCATTTGCGCCGCGCCGATGCCAGAACCAGCCCTAGCTGCTTGACCGCCAACTCGTCCGTAAGCGTCCTGAAGAGTCCCCGCGATACCCATGCCTTCCGCACCAGCAGCCCGTCGTGCGGCGGCGTCTCGCGCACCAAAATCAGCAAGGGTGGCACCGAGGCCAGTGCCTGCTCCGAACCTAGACTGCGCGGCTCCCGTAAGCGTACTGCCGAGTCGCTCTTTCGCGCCAAGCTGCTCCCTAGCCGTTGACTGGATCAAATCACCGAAGCTTCTGCCTGCTTGCAGTTTGGCTCCAGCAGCACCCGTCATTGCGTCAGCAACATCTCTGCCTGCGCCATACTCCGTGCTTCTCAAACCAGCCAATCCGCTTGCGGCTGACCTTGCGGCTTGTCGCTTTCTTTCGTCTTCTGCAATAGCGGTCTGCTGGGCCTGCTGGAAGCCCTGTGAGCGCAGCGCACCGACACCTTTAGAAAGCCCTCGGCCCATTGCTTCGGCTCTCTCTGCCGCGCTCAAACGCGCTCTGGAGCCGAATGCTGATTCACCGCCCGTTTGCACATCCCGAGCGAACTGCGCCATGTCTTGCTTTGCCAGACCCTCTGTGGCGTCTTGAATCATTTGCTGAACAACTTGATCCTCAAACGGGTCTTGCAAAGATTGTGTGGCAGCGCCCAAATCGAAGTCGTCTGTCGTGCCTCTGATCAAATCTTCTGATTCGGTCAACCCACTGCGAAGCCGCTCTGCTTCTGTCATGCCAGCGCCTACAGCGTCGGTTATGTCCCGACCAAACTCGTCGTAAGTTCTGCGGCCTTGTCGTCTGGCTCTGGATAAATCCATCCCGAACCGCTGAGCGTCTTTAACGCCCTGACGAGAGATGTCACTTAGATCACCGCGAAGCCTTTCTTCTGCCGCTATGGCCCGACCTCGACCTTCTTGCGTCCCACCCATAGCATCGAGCAACGCTCGATCTCTTTGATCCAAACTAAATCGAGAGGCATCCCTAACCGCTTTTAAACCCTTTCGAGAGGCTGCTGCTTCGTCCGCAAAGCCCTCTCGGATCGTATCAATACCTCCTTGGTATCGAGTCATCGCGTCTTCTAAAAACGGGTCTTGTATACCAATGTTTGCTCGGGCCAGCTCCATAGCGCGGATTTGATCTGGAGAGAACCCAGCGACCTCTGTCGGCACAACGATAGGCCGACCTTCTTCGTCAAAGAAGGTGCGCTCTGCTGCTCGAAAAGCACCGGGGATGAAGCCCGGCTGGTCTTCGGTTCCGAACAGTAAGGCTCGGGTGTAGGGGTCCATGCCGCTTTCGACACGCTGAACGCTATCGACAAACGGTTGCTCTGGGGTAGTCTCACCACCCTCTTGAAATCTTCTCACCCTAGCCAGTTGCCCCGGCGTCAGTATGCTCATGCTGCGGCCCTCTTCGACTTCGGTTTATCTGCGTATTCCGCGAACAAATCCATCATCTCATACATCAGCTCTGTGCCTTTGTCTCGGCTTTCAGAGCCATTCGGTGTCAGGGTGATGATGCCTCCATCACCTTTATCCATATCGAAAGCACCAGCGCCGCGAACCGCTCTACCCGTCATGACAAACTCGCCGTCACTGAGCATCGCTGGTATGTCGTCACTGGTTTCTGTGCCCGGCCCGTTGATCTTGCCGTCCATCTCCACAAAGTCTTTGACGGCGACATCACCCCCCTTAGCAAACGCCATGACTGGGCCACCGTAAGCGCGTGCCATGACAGGTTGGGGTTCACTTGCCGGTGGAGCCGGTTTCGGCCTGCCACCACTCAATGTGGGCATCGGTGGAGCGCCATAAGACGGCATGGTGGTCAGCTCGTTCAAAGGAACGCCTTTTCGATCTTTCGCTTCGTCATAAGCAAGTTTGGCAAGATAAGCCGCTAGAGCGACTGGACCGAGTCGGCGAGCAAGATCGCTGTTGAACACGTTGCCCAAGCCGCCTAACAGCGAGTCAAGCAGACTCGTCTCGCCAGAGTCAGCCGCTCGATTTATTTCTTGTGCTACTTGATCCGATGAACCCGCTGGCCCAGCTTGTCCCGAAGGAAATAATTGCTGCAAAATCGTGTCGGCGTAACTCGTTCCTTCAGCGCCTGTCACCTCTGGATATATGCCTCCCAACGACCCCTCAATTTCACTAATGACAGATGCGTACTGAGGATCGGTTCTCAGCCTTGTCAATAATTTCTCGGAGTCAAAATCAATTTCTGGAGACTCCATCATTTCAGCGATGCTGTCTGGAATGCCGAGGCGGCGACTTAATTCAGCACGGCCCATCGTTGTGCCCGTGGTCATAACGTCACCCGCGCTACGGCCCATGCCTTGAATAATTTCTGATATGCGCTCTTCACTCAGCCCTTGCGCTCGCAAACCCGCCACCAATTCGGGATCGGCTTGGCCTGTGGTGTAAGTGCCGAGAACGTCTCTTCGTAGGTTCGTAAACAAGTTGCCGGGGGTGTCACCCTCAAAAACGTAGTCACCTAGACTGCCTATGCCTTTGCCGATATTTCCTAACAACCCTACCTTATCTGCGCCCGGCAAAACAAATTCACTGATACGCCCACCCGCGCCCGCCAAACCTCTTCCAAGGCTGCCGATTCCAGACGTGATGCTAGAGATGGGGTTGCGTAAAAAGTTGCCTGCTGCTTCACCGATACTGCTCAGAGAACCGATGCCCCTACTCGTTGCAGCAGCAGTACCAGCCGCGCCAGCCGCGCCAGCCGCGCCGCTTGCGCCCGGTAACGGTGCAAAAACAGAGGCCAGAGCTAATGGGTTGGCTCGACCTTTGGCTACGTCGTAGACTGTGTATGCTTTTGATATGAGAGCCGCTGGCACTTGCCAAGGGCCGGGGATGAACTGCGCGACCTGCGCTATCGGCTTGACTACCTTTTTGACTACCTTCTTAACGCTTTTCCACGTTTTCTTGAACCAACCAAACTCTTCAAGCCCAGTGATGGGGTTCAGGCTGGCTATGCCTGCGCCCACAACCGCTGCTTGAGGGTCTAAATCCAGTTCGATCAGACGCCTTTCCACTGCGGCCTCGAACTGGGGGTCATCCATTGACTCTGGAGGTAACACGATCTCACCGGGCCTAACGTGCGCCAACGTCACGTCACCGCCACGGCCTGCCTCTGAAAGTTGCAAGGCAAGATCGGCCATTGGTGCCTGAGAGCTGACATTCGCCGCTTCTAATAAGCCGTCGATGTAAACCTTTTCATCGTCATCTTCTGCCGCATCACGCGCCATCATCAGATCATCAATAGCTGCCGCGAGGTTTTCTTTTTCGCTATCAGACGACATGACCGCCTGTTCTGCCATCATCGAGGTCTCTTCACCCTCTAAGCCTTCGACTAAATCCAGCTCGAATTTAGAGAATGGCCCCGGCTTATCGACTTCACCGCCTTCTTGAAACGCCATAGGCATATCACCGCCGATTAAGGCTTGGATTCTGTTCTGTAGCATTTCATCCATTACGATGTACTCACGGTTACCGCCCCAACACCGGCAGTGATCCCAAGCCCCGTTGGATAGGTCTGATGGCTGTACAAATCACGAAAACGTGTGCCATCGAAGGCTTGGTGAATTTCGGTCGTAGTATTGAAGATTATGGAGCCTGTTGCAAACTGAAGCTCAGCGATTTCGGTGGCAGAAAAGTGCGGAGAGATAGTGAAATCGACCGATGCAAGGTTCAATTCCAGCACTCTAACAAGGCGATTGAAGGTCTGCGAATCGACGCTAACGCCTTGCGCGGTCGGTAATCGAGTCTCTAAGAGACGACTCATTAGCGCCTACCGCTAGGCTGTAAATCTAATCGGGTTGAGCCGAGTCGCCACTTGTAGCCAAGCTGATCCGAAGCAGTGGCGTCGTCGTCACTTTCAAACCGCAAAACTACTTGCCGTGTGCGGCTTCGCACATTGCTCAACGTGCTGCTTTCGGTCACCTGCGTGGTTGAGTCTGTCGTCAGGGTTTGGTTTGGGAAATCACGACGCTTCAGCACAATGTTCATCGCTGGCGTGTTATTGACGCCGACTTGTTTGACGAAGGCCACGTCTGGAATGATGCGCTTCACAAAAGTGAAATTCTCACCATCGGTCACATCGAAGTCTGCCGACTCGATAAACACGCCGGTCATCGGGTCTTGATAATCGTCAAATCCGGTCTCGTGATTAAACAAGCACTGAGTGCTGTTCGTTGTCACGCCTGCGATTGGTTGATCTTCTATGCCAGCATCAAGCCATGAGTAGCGCACCAAGTTGCCGATTGACCAGTGGTTTTCTTCATAGTTATAGATGACATACCGACTGATCTCGCCCGTTCCATCTGTGATGCTAGGGTAGAAGAACCACATCTCACTGAACTCACTGTTTAGTCCCATAAAACATTTGAAGGCTTGACCTAAGTCAATATCGTCAAAGACATATTCCTGAACACTGCACGGGAGCTTTTGCACAGAGCCGCTGTAAAAATAAAAGCCCGTCTTGCTGGCAAAATACACGCCATTTGGCGCATTGACCGCACCTTTCGGGCTGATCAAACCAGAGCCTTCGTTGATCAGGTTGACGGCAAATATCAGTGGTGGCCCAATAAAATTCATGCTGTACAGGCTGGTGTCTGTCCAAATCAAAATCTCTTGCCGAGACTTCAAACCGCCTACGATAAAAGAGCCTGACGACAACCTTACGTCACCCGCGCTGTTTGTTGCCAGCGGCTCGAAGACTAAATCTTGCTCGGATGAGCTGAACGCCACCAGCATCGGGTCAATCACTCCAGTGCGAGAGCCGCTCGTAATGGGGTCAGCGCCAAGCACAATCAGGTGACGGTCGGTTTCTGACGTGATGACCTGTAGAGCCACGGTTGGTACTAAGTTCGCTCCAGTGACGCCAGAAAGCTCTGCCGCCCTCGTATTGGTGCCGTTGTTCTCAACCCAGCGATAAATACCGCCACCACGCACGTTGATAATGAGGTTTTCACCGAAGTTGTCGTGCGTCCATGTGCGTAACTGGTTCAACGAAGATACGGCACTAGCAGAACCCCAAGTGCTTTGACCCCAAGTGCCAACACCCCAGCCAGTGCCCTGAACGTAGGTGTCAAGACCGACGTTGATTTGATACGAGCCATCCACCCCAGAGCCGCCGTTACCCGTATCACTGCTGTTAGCGGTGACCGTCGAGCCAGAGGTGTCTTTGGCCGTGATGGTGTAGGTGTTTGTGCCGGTGACTAAATCGATCTGATATTCTTGGTTCAATACATCTGCGGTGATCAAGCCGCCGAGACTCACGGCACCTGAGATCGTTACGAAATCGTTATTCACTGCGCCGTGACTTGAGTCGGTCACCGTTACGGTTGACGAACCATCCGTAGCCGCGAAAGTTATTGAGTCCGTAGATGTTTTGCGGATCGGCGTGATGTCGTAATACGTCTCGCCCTCGGACACATAATACTTGAACGTGGTGCCGATTCCGATGTAGCGAGTCGCTGCAAGGGATATCCATGAGTGCAGCGCACGGCCTATGCCAAGAAATGTGTTGCTGCCTCGCTTGAACCAGCCGCCGACTTTCTCAGCTCGACCCTTACGAAACCGTATCAAGTTGCCATCAACCCAACCGCCACTGTTGGCGTAATCGGTTTCTTCTTTATTGATTCCTGCGCGGAAATTTACTTTTGTTAGCGGCATGGCGCATTAGGCCAACCGTATGATTGCGCCGGTCGCAGTTGGAGATGGAAATACGACGGTGAAGTCTCCTGCCGTACTGGTTTTATCACCACCGAAATCTATGATGGCACAAGCCTTGTCGGATTGAGTGTCGTTGTAGATCATGCAGCCTCTAGCGGTCACGGTCGCCGTGCTAAACGTCAGGTCAGCAAAATCGCAAACGGCTGTTGTGCCAGATGTGGTAGGCGTGACCGATGTGACGGTAGCACCGCCCGACGTGTAGTTTGTGCCGCTGGCTTGACCTGTGGTTGTGAACGCCGTTGTTGCTGCGCCAAGCGTCGCGCTTGACGTGTACAAAGCCAGCTTGAAAGCATTGCCGCTAGAAGCCGTAAAATTGTGTGTGCCCACCAACAGCTCTTGCTTGAAGCTGGTCGGTATTGCCGAGGTGATCGCCATGTCATAGCTCCTTGATGATTTTTGCCATGTCTTCATGCCCTTGGCTTTCGAGTAGTCCGCGAACAGTGACTCGATCTGAAGCAATGGCACTCTTCATACCCATCAAGATTAACGTATAAATTTGGTTGCGAAAAGCCTCGGCCTGCATACGAATATGCGGGGCCGCTTCTTCGCTAATCCCTAGAATTTTGCGCGTGGTTTCTCTCGCCCAGAATTCTGGATCGTGACCTTTGTTTTCTGTGGTCGAAACCATGACCTGACCAAGCTCGATTCTACCCTGCGACACGTTTACCCCTTGTACGGCTCTGGACTGGTGATTGGTTCGACCGTTTCCATGTTGTGTTTTTTTACCATGCTTGCAAGCTCTGAGCGGTCGCACACAACCCACTCGCCCTCTGGGTTTGGCATCGCAATCTTGGGGTTGGGCAGTCTGTGGTAACCGTACAGACGCTCGTTGATATCGACGTTTTGATCCAGCAGCGAAGAGCGCGGACTTACGCCCACAGTAATCCCCATAGCTATCAGCTTGCACAGCCAGAACTCCACGCAAGCTCGACCGGCTTCTGCGAAGTGCAGGTTCTGGCGATAAGAAAAATCCATGCCAAACAGGTCAACATGACCGACGTTGTTGTATGCGGCAAAAGCCAGTGAATAAGCCACGGTGGTGTTCATGTAGGCGCAACGCTGGTCTTTGATTACCTCTTCGAGCGGGTATTCGACCAACGCTGGCACCCGCTCATCTAGCTGACAGGTGTATATGGGTTTTTTGTAGCTAGGCAACAACCGACGCATGACCTCGGTTTGGTTGCCTGCGTCATCCGAATCAAGAAACCGGCTGGCTGGGTCAAGCATGAACACTCTGTCGCAATCGAATACCGACAAAGCTGAGTTAATCGTCCAGACCTCGTCCCACGTTTTGCTATTTTCGATGCCGATGACGTAGTCGATCTGGGATGCTCCCAGACCAATGATTGCTACTTTTTTGCCTGCTAACTCTTCAATTTTAGCCACTAAGAAATCCCTGTACGAAGTAGGTCGTATCTGAATTCGTCGCGGGTGTTGCGACCTTCGCTCAGATTCTTCATTCGAGACACGGCCTCTTTGAACCTAGTCTCGAAGTTAGCTACTACGTCAGGGGTTTCTTTGAGAAATACAGCGCCCTCAACCAACGTGCCGTACAACAGCGCGTCGGGGTGGTCTGTAGAGAGTATGGTAGTGCCGGTGGTTGCACCAGAAGTCAAAGACGCTGGTTTATGCAAGTAATGCAGCTCTACAGTAAAACTGCTATCTGGCACGGGCGACAGCTCGAAAGCCGAATCATCAAACAGGCTGTAATACTTGGGCGTCCCAGTCGTTGTAGACGTAGGACTGAACTCTTTCAAGAACGACGGGTGCTTGAAATCCAGATAGATGTACTTACTGCTACTGTTGATGATCGCCAATGAAAACGGCGCAAAAAAATCAGACGGCGTCGCCAAGAATCTGTTGCCAGACGTTGTCGTGCCCTGCACGTTTTTGCGCTGCTCGGGTAACTGAACCATCTTGAAGATTCTGCTCTCAGCCTCTTGGATAAAGGTGTCGAGCTGACTCGTAAAAGTAGTCTCAGATACTTGCAGGTAATCCTGCACAGCAGTTTTCAATGTCGCTAAGGTGAAACTCATGACGTGGTAACCTCCACACTGCCCACACTAACAGTGATTGCAAAAGTTTGCAAAAGTGTGCCGAGTTTACCATCGCCTACATTTGTATACACCGTAAACACCGTGCTGTCATTGCCATCTGCGGCTTGGTCTGGACGAGTAATCTGTAACGCCTGCGGATCGATGGGGCTTGGCGTCGGCATCAACTGCGGGTGCTTAGGTGACCACTGATCTGGCCCAACCAATAAGCCGTCCCACGTCATTTTCATATCGCGCAGGCGGTAACGGAATCCTGTGATGTCACAGATGCCGTAGGCTTTTCTGTTGGATGCGTAAGCCATTACGCGATGTTGTAACCGCGAAGGTCAGGAGCGACGCGAAATGACGCACGATCTTCGTCTTGGCTCATAGCGCGGTCAAACTCCTCCTCATACAAGGACTTGAGCATCTGTACTTTGTCTGGTGCTTTTTTCAACGCCAAATAATAAGCCAAACCCGCCGATAAGCACGGGTAGAATCGAAACGGAATCTGCATCGTGTTCGCGCCTACGTCGGCGTCGTCGATTCGGCTCAAGACGTTGAGATACAGCTCATACTTACTGTTCTGGTCGGGTGCAGGCCAAACCGTCACAGTCGGGCTAATTTGCTTGTCGATTAGGTACTGATTTGGCTTGCCGTCAGTGCTTTTGGTAGAGATGTTTGCATACTCTGACCGCGACATTCTGGTCATCGGCACGTCGGTTGAAACCCCGCCTAGCGTTTCTCTGATGAACACGTCCAACACGTCAATCGTCGCTGTAGGTGTGGTGGCGTCGATGGTGTAAACCGTGGTGTCTTTGACCATCGTCAAGACTTTCTGGTTGATCGTCCATTGGTTCAGACCACGGTTGGCCCACTCTGCAAGCATCAGGTTCAGCGAGCGTGTTGCGGTTTTTAGGTCGTAGCCCGTGCGTAGCTCCAAGCCGCATCGCTCGAATGCCTCTTCGACGTAGTCTGCTACGTCCAGCTCGAAATCTTTACTTCCGCTTACGGCCATCTTTCTTCTCAGGTGCGTACAAATTATCGAAAACTTTGTTCACGTCGAGAGTGTAGTCCAAATCACTCTTGCTGTAATGAATATGTTGTGACGGGCGAAACTCTGGTGCGCCCTCGCCCACCGAGAACCATGCAGGGTGCGTGACCCTAACCCTGTTGTTTGGTAGCGCCACGATGTTACCTGTCCACTCACCAGCGTCCAGCAGTTGCATCACATGGCTTTGCTTGTGCTGAGCGGGGTCGTCGGCAATCTCATTCTCTGCGTAATCAACCGTGAATAGATACTTGGCTGGATAAAATTCACCGTCAATTTTTGCGATCCACGGGCATGGCGTACAACGATCTAACACATACACCGAATGATGGTATGACGAGCAGTCCCACGGTTGTGCGGCCCAAACGGGCATCGGATCAGGCCAACCCTCATAGTCAGTATCGCCTGCCAAAGCAGTAATTGGCATCCGCGCCCACATGGCCCCGCCGTGGACGTTTGGTTCGTCCTCTTCGCACTCGGCTCCCGTAAAAATAACTTGAAAGCTCAAGCACCGTGTCGGCATTGTCGTAACCGCGATAGCCATAGCGTGTATGAACTCGCCATGAAACTTCTCGTGGTTATGGGTGTACTCCCGCCTTACCCAGCATTTGAAGTACGGGATGTTGCTTTGTAAATACGCCACCTAGCGACCATAAAGTCCACTATTTTTATTGGATGGCTTCTTGAAGCCAACAGTACCGCCTTTCTGCATACCGCCCGGCTTTTTAATGGTTCCGCCTTTCTGCATACCGCCCGGCTTTTTAATGGTTCCGCCTTTGGTCATGCCGCTGGGTGGTTTTTTCATTGTGCCGCCTTTCTGCATACCGCCCGGCATTTTCATCTTTTTCTTTTTCATGGCACCGCCCTTCTGCATCTTGCCGGGCTTCTTCATCGCCATGCCTTTATTCGTCATCTTGTGTCCAGCCATTTTGTCCTCCTATCAGGAACGTGGGACTCTCGTCATTTTTTGTTTGTCGGGCATGATTGCGCCACACCCGCGAGCTTGAACCATCGTAACATCACCGCCAGTCGCTTTGCGTACAATACGGCGACCTTTTGCAGAAGCTGGTGAGGTGAAAGTTTTCACGTTAGTCGGCTTTCCTCCGACTCCCTGCGGCTTTGCTCGCTTACGTCTGACGGCGCTTTTACGCTCAGACTCTGTCATTTGTTTGGCTTCAGCCCTTGGCACACATTTCGGGTAAGAACGCTTTGAACCCTTGGCTTTCGGGCGACCACAGGCTTGAAACTTACCGTCTTTCTTGGGTGCGCCGATATCGACCCAGTCGCCGCCTTTGCCCTTACCGAACCAAGTTTTCAGACCGCCTTTGGGTTTAGCCACGGGGTACTCG
>MDTB01134592.1_pt1 | contig 15437 bp, 12 predicted proteins | sample 811161 | NCBI WGS metagenome assembly MDTB01 (sample SAMN05326650, study PRJNA326480) | marine metagenome | isolation source: seawater | place: Mediterranean Sea | collected 2009 | reverse complement strand
TCCGATTAAGACATTCTGGTCAATACTTGTTATGCTTAACCTAAAGATTCCTGAACACAAGATGGTACATCAAGTTTTGGGTCAAAGACTTATTCCAAATTTTATCCTGGCTTTTTCAACTATGGCGTATGTTCCAAATATATTATCTGCGGAACAACTTTCTTTGGATTTGCCCGTTGAGTGCAAGCTGGGGGTGAATTGCTGGTTAGTCAATATCGTTGACCATGACCCAAGTGAGAGATTTCAAGATTATCGATGTCTGGATCATGGCTATGATGGTCACAAAGGAACCGACATTGCGATTCGTGATTGGGGGGCTATGTGGCAAGGGATCCCTGTTCGCGCATCTGCGCCAGGTAAAATCAAAGCTTTGCGGAATGGCATGCTGGACCAAGTCCCAAGCGATGAGTTTCAGCAAAAATCAAAGGAACGCTTTTGTGGCAATGGTGTGGTAATAGCACATGGTAATGGCTGGGAAACGCAGTACTGTCATCTGAGACAGAACAGCATTGTTGTAAAGCTAGGCCAAGACGTTGGCCGCGGTGAAAAATTAGGTTTTGTGGGGCACTCGGGAAATACAGTATTCCCGCATATTCATTTTTCAGTTCGGCATCGAGAGCGGGTGATCGATCCGTTCGTCGGCCCCCTTAACTCATTTAGCTGTAAAAATGGAATATCGCCATTGTGGACCGTTGCTGCTTTGAGGGACTTATCTCGAGAAATGACGGCAATTTTTAATATAGGCTTTGCATCCAATTTAGGGCAGATACAATCAATGCGAGAAAAACTTTATCAGAGTAGAAAGGACAAGCTAACTCGCCGGTCCTCTGCATTAATAATATGAGCTGAGATTTTTTGGGTAAAGCCCGGCGATCTAGTAAAGTTATTGATACAAAGGCCTGATGGCCGGGTGGTAGTTAATCAAAAAAATGTCTTAAAAAAACGACAGGCACGTCGGTTAATTTTTTCAGGAAAAAAACGAACAGACCGCCTTTGGATGCGCGGGCAGTACCGAGGCAAGGTAACCATCGAAAGAAGAGAGGCTGATGGCCGCCGTTTGAAAATTTCAGCCAAAGCTAGTATCGGTCTGAGTGATTAGATATACGCCATTGAGATGTCAATGTTCTTTGATATTGGGCAATCGAGAGAGTAACGCGATCTTAAAAGGTCTTAAAAAACGTGTTTTTGGGCTTAAGTATCCCAACGCTTTGATATTGACATTACCAATAATATTATTTCTTTAACCCTTCTTGGGCTGAGTACGATATGGGGATCGGGGACTTAAACAGTTATAAAAAAGGTTGCCGTTATGAATCAAAAATCCAAGTGGATAGGTTATCGTACCTTTATCGTAGATCGCCGTGAACCAGAAAGTGAGACAGTCACATCATTTTATCTGATTCCTGAGGACGGTGTCGATTTGCCAACCTATTTGCCGGGCCAGGCGCTTGGATTTTCCATTGATGTTCCCGGACAAAAGAGACCGGTGGCAAGAAACTATACGATTTCAGATAGTCCTAAAAATGCTGATTATTATCGTGTATCCATAAAACGTGAACTAGCGCCAGAAGATAAACCCAATGTACCAGCAGGAATAATGTCTAACTTCTTCCATGACAATATAGCGGCTGGCTCACGGGTCAAAGTTCGAGCCCCAAGTGGGCAATTTGTTCTCCGCCCAGAGGATAAAGGTCCAGTGCTCTTGTTGTCAGGGGGTGTTGGTTGTACCCCGATGATTGCTATGTTAAATGCGATTGTAGAAGCTGAGTCGTCGCGAAAGGTCTGGTATGTTCATGGGGTCCGAAACAGACGGCAGCATGCTTTCGGGGCCCAAATTCGTAGTATTGCAGCAACACACGCGAATATTTTTTCTCACATTTGTTTCAGTCGTCCCGAACAAACCGATTCTCTGGGAGTTGATTATGATAGTGCTGGGCACATCACAATTGACCTTTTAGGTGAACTTTTGCCTGACTGCTCATTTCAGGTGTTCATGTGCGGCTCAACACCGTTTATGAGAAGTTTATATGGTGGCTTGATCGATTTGGGGTTTGATGAGCTCCAGATTGTTTATGAATTTTTTGGGAAAGCATTCAGATTAAAATAACCCGGTATTTTAAAGCGATAGACGGTTAGATTTGTTTTAAGACGAAGCCGCTTCATCGGATTTTGAGGCATGAAGCGTCAAGCTTGATAATGTCCTTTTTTGCGCTTTTTTAGTCAACAACTGGGAGGGCCGTCCGATACACAACCTGTTTAAGAGAGAATGCCGATTTAATGGATGCGACGCCGGGAAGACGCGTTAATTTATCCATAAGAAAGCGTTCGTATTGTGAAAGATCAGCAGTGACAACCCTGAGATGGTAATCCGCGTCACCGGTCATTAAATAGCACTCCATGACTTCAGGCCACTCTCGTATCCGGCGTTCGAAAGCCTCCAGTGCAGGTTCTATTTGCTTCTCTAGGGTTACTCGTATGAAAACGCTAACGGGTAATTTTATGGAATTCGCATCCACAAGAGTGGCATAGCTTTTTATGACCCCAAGGCTCTCAAGTCGGCGAACGCGTCGTAAGCAAGGAGACGCTGATAGCCCTACCCTTGCTGCAAGTTACACATTACGCAACCGGGCATTGGGCTGAAGTTCGCCAAGTATTTTAAGGTCTATCTCATCCAGCTCAAAATTTAACATAAAATAGCTATTGACTACATAATAAATTATAATAATTGCGTTAGAATATAGTTTTAAGCCTTAATTTGCAATTACATATGGGACAATATACTGCTAAAGTTTTAAGTGCGATCTATTGTATCTGGAGTGTGAAGATGTTCCTGCAGGGCGACCAAACCAATTCGGAAGTAATGTCACACAAAGTGACAGATGAAGATTTGCTCTGCTTGAGAGATATAGAAACCCGGGTCCGTTGGTTGTCGAGTTGGACTATACATCATGCCAATCACATACGAGAAAATATTGACGGGTTAAAGGTAGGGGGGCACCAAGCTTCCTGTGCCTCTGCTGTCACATTAATGACAGGGCTCTATTTTCATGTCCTGCGGCCTCAGGATAGGGTCGCGGTGAAGCCACATGCAAGCCCAGTATTTCATGCCATACAATATCTTTTAGGTAATCAATGTTTGAAAAATTTAAAGAATTTTCGTTCAATGAATGGGGCCCAGAGTTACCCCTCTAGAACCAAGGATGCCGATGACGTAGACGTATCAACAGGCTCTGTAGGTCTGGGGCCTGCGATGACAGCGTTTCTGTCAATCGTTCAGGATTATCTTCGCCGCCATGAAAAATTACAGCGGCAGGCTGAGCCGGGGCGCATGATTGCGATCGTTGGCGATGCAGAAATGGACGAGGGAAATATGTATGAGGCCCTCTGGGAGGGGTGGAAACATGACCTTCGTAACTGCTGGTGGGTAATAGATTATAATCGTCAAAGCTTAGATGGGGTTGTGACGGATCATTTGTTTCGTCTGATTGACAGACTATTCAGAACAACTGGTTGGCGCGTAATAACTATTAAATATGGTAAGCGCATGTTAGCGGCCTTTAAGCGGACTGGGGGTAAATCTCTTAAAAAGTGGATCAATGATTGTCCGAACGATCTTTATTCGGCACTTACCTTTCAAGGTGGTGCGGCATGGCGTGAACACATAGTAAGAGATCTTTGCGGCGATACTTCTGCGTTAGCGCTTGTAAATAGTTACTCCGATAATGACCTTCAAATGCTTATGACAAACCTTGGTGGCCATTGTATCGAAACGGTTTTAGATGCTTTCGAAACAGCAGCTTTAGATGATCGACCGACATGCTTTATTGCTTACACGGTGAAGGGTTGGGGGCTGCCACTTCAGGGTCATAAGGATAATCATGCTGGGATTATGACGCCCCAGCAGATAGATAGGTACAAAGGAATGTTGGGGATCGATGACGGAGATGAATGGTCGCCCTTTTCGGGCATGGCATCAAGAGCTGAAGCTTTAAATGAGTTTCTGGACAGAGTGCCATTCAATCAACAACGAGGGGGTCGGCGACTATCGGCGCCTAAAATTGAGATACCGAACGGGCTGCCTGCGCCGGCCCAAAAAAATTTGAGCACCCAAGAGGCCTTTGGTCGAATTATGTACGACTTGGCAGGTTCGCGCACAGATCTGGCAGATTGTATTGTGACAACCTCCCCTGATGTAACACAGTCTACTAATTTGGGCGGTTGGGTAAATCGACGCGGCATATTTTCTCGTGATCAAAAGGTTGATGTTTTTCGTGCAGAGCAAGTGCCATCAACCCAAAAGTGGGAGTTTTCCGAGACTGGGCAGCATATTGAATTAGGAATCGCAGAGAACAACCTTTTCATTTTGTTAGGAGCGCTGGGACTTAGCCATGAGTATTTTGGCAAACGCTTGTTTCCCGTAGGCACAATTTACGATCCATTCATAGCGAGGGGGTTGGATGCATTGAACTACGCATGCTATCAAGATTCTCGATTTATGGTAGTGGGCACGCCATCTGGAATTACCTTGGCGCCAGAAGGAGGGGCTCATCAATCTATCTCAACGCCGTTAATTGGTATTGGTCAGCCCGGATTTGCAAGTTTTGAGCCAGCTTACGCTGATGAATTGGCGGAGGTAATGCGATGGGGTTTTAATTATATGCAATCGGATGAAGGGGGAAGTGTTTATCTTCGCTTGTCAACTAAGACCTTGGCTCAGCCTGATCGCCTAATCGAAGACGAATTAATAGAAGGCATAATTTCTGGTGCTTACTGGAGACGTCGCCCAACTTCCGGATCAAAAGGCGCTATTGTTTATATGGGAGTGATAGCTCCGGAGGCTGAAGCAGCTCACACTCAGCTTTCTATTGTAGATGAAGGCCCTGGGTTGCTTGCAGTTACTTCTCCAGACAGGCTTTACAGCGATTGGTTATTAAAAGGCAACAACTCATATATCAGTGGATTGTTAGCTGAATTGAGCCGGGAGGCAAGCTTGTTGACAGTTTTAGATGGGCACCCTGCTACCTTATCATGGCTGAGTGGTGTTCAAGGTCATCGAAATAAACCGCTAGGTGTTTATGACTTTGGTCAGTGCGGTAACCTGCCCGGATTGTACGCTGAATATCAAATTGACACTGCTAGTATCTGTAAAGCGTATCAAGATTTTAATGGCCTTAATTAAGGATTTGGTCCCGCCTATTTCATCTCAGCCTTGATTCTGCCAATCTGCGGAGTCGTGGATAGCTTGAAGCTCAGCCATGCGCTCCTCCCACATGTTAAGTTCATCTTCGTCACCGTCCTCGTCACCGTCTGCGATTAACTGGCCGTGAAATTTCACCTGACTTCGAACGCACTTCAATAGCTCTTGGAAATGTATCTCGCTAAGGGCATTTATCGCTACTTTGCCATCGAATAGCATATCTGCGCGCTCCATTAGGCCTAAACTCTCTAGCCGCTCGTCCATAGCTTTCCATTGTGCGAACCAGTGCGTATAAACACTCTCATCAGGAGCTTTCATGCGGCCCCCAAAGTTTTCATCCATGTTGCCCATGATTGTCATAAACTCGTGTACACTCAATTCTATCTTCTGCATATTTCCTTATATCCTTCAATTCTTGCGGATCAAAAACTCCCGACCAACCTTGACTGAAGGCGTGCCGTCATAGGATACTATATCTGCGGTCGCATAGGTTTCTGTCCAGTTTTCGGGTAGATATGATCCCGTCCCTACTATATCGATTGGTGCACCTACATCAGCCATTACCTTGCATTTTATAACGTCAAAGCCTGAGGACGCGGTAATTTTAACACTGTCGAAACCCTCGCGATCAAGGCTTTCCCGTAGATGGAATATCCCTGCCGCGGAGACGCCTGTTCCAGTAAGTAACCGCAATTCTTTGTCGTTTCGATAGCGGCGAACGGCAAGTGGCGCATGGCGCTCTAGGACGGCGTATGAGGCTTGCGGGTCGAGTCCTTCGATAAACCGGCCACCGTGTGTATCTAGTCTCAAGCTCAACTTCCCATCACTTGCGAGCTCTGGGAACCGACGACAAACGGTTAAGGCATCTGTTATTTCTCGGCCATAATAGTCAACTAACACGGTCATGTGATCGCTAGGGAAAGTCTCAACGAACATTTCAGCCGCTTTTAGGGTTGAGCCTGCATAGCCAATTAAGGCGTGTGGCATTGTGCCAATCCCGGTCTCGTTGCCAAAATAATGGGCTGTGGCATTGGTAGCATTTCCAATGAAGCCCTTAGCACCTACTTGGTTTTGTGCGGCTTTTGATCCAACCGAAGCGGCGTATGCCATCATATTTGCCATCTCAAGACCGGCACAATGACGTGCATCCATTGCAAGAAACCCCACATTAGGTAATTCTACACACATCGAGAAAGCGTTATTTGCGGCCACACAACATGCCCCAAGCTTTTGAAGGTATATAGTTTCAAGGTCTACAAGTTTTGAGAGTAGACCAGTAATATAGAGCAACGGCTCCCCAGCGCCCACCCACTGGCCTTCTGTATAGTTCAGGTCGGTTGTAAAACGGGTTTCCCGCATTGAAGCTACAGAATGGAGCCAATCAATCATAATTTTTGGTGCGAAAAGAACGGGGCGGCGCATAAAAACAGCATAGGTAACCGTTTTGTCACCTTTTTGTTCTACCACTTTTTTCGTCTTTAAGAAATAATGGTCCGTCCAGGCTTCAGCCAATTTTGAAGCGTCATTATAGTCCGGCGATTTAGTAATAATTTCGTTCATTTGGGAGGATGCCTACTATTATGGCTTAAGACCTGGAAGCAAATCTTACGGGTTCAATACGCCTGCTTTTCTTGAGCATCTCGGCAAGCAAAAAAGCCAACTCAAGAGCTTGACTTGCATTTAGGCGTGGGTCGCAGTGAGTATGGTAACGTGCAGATAAATCGTCGTCAGTGATAGCCCTAGCCCCACCCGTACACTCAGTAACATCTTGACCGGACATTTCAAAATGCACCCCTCCTGCATAGGTTTGCTCCTCCGCATGAACCTGAAAAAATTGTTTCACTTCATTTAGAATTGCACCAAATGGCCGGGTTTTAAAGCCGCTAGGGCTTTTGATGGTATTGCCATGCATAGGGTCGCAGACCCATACAACCTGCAGACCTTCATTGCGGACTCGGCGAACGAGTGGGGGTAGGCTTTCACTTACTTGATTGGCGCCCATGCGTGAAACCAACGTAAGTCGGCCGGCTTGATTGTCTGGGTTAAGGGTATGAATTAGACGGATTAACTCATCGCCTTCAATCGACGGTCCAATTTTGATGCCGATTGGATTGGCTATGCCGCGCATAAACTCCACGTGTGCACCGTCTAACTGCCGGGTTCGGTCGCCGATCCAAAGCATATGCGCAGATGTGCAGTACCAGTCCCCTGTTAGGGAATCAATCCGCGTCAAGGCTTCTTCATAAGTAAGAAGAAGCCCCTCGTGGCAGGTGTAGAGTTCGGTCTCACGAATTTGAGGGGTTGTCTGAGAATTGATACCACAGGCTGCCATAAACTTTAGTGTCTCATCTAAGCGATCAGCTAAGTCCTGATAGCGGTCGCAAAGAGGACTATTTGTGATAAAACCAAGGTTCCATTGATGCACCTTATTGAGGTCAGCGAAACCACCTTGAGCGAAGGCCCGAAGTAGATTTAAGGTTGCGGCAGACTGGTTGTAAACTTTTACTAAGCGGTCTGGATCGGGCTTTCGGGCCATCTGAGTGAATTCCATACCATTCACCATATCGCCTCGATAAGAGTTGAGGGTCACACCGTTAATGGTTTCTGTATCTGATGACCGAGGTTTAGCAAACTGGCCGGCTAGGCGACCCGTTTTAATTACCGGTAAGGATGCACCAAAGGTCAAAACCACCGCCATTTGTAGCAAGACTTTGAACGTATCCCGGATGTTGTCTGCATTAAATTCTGCGAAACTTTCGGCACAATCTCCGCCTTGAAGGAGAAATGCGTCACCATTTGCGACTTTTCCGAGGGCATTTTTTAAGCTGCGTGCCTCCCCTGCAAATACTAAAGGCGGAGACCCGCGCAAAATATTTTCTACTGATTCAAGTTTATCCGCGTCTGGATATACAGGCACCTGAATAATCTTTTTTTTGCGCCAGCTTTTTGGCGTCCATTTCTCAGCCATGAGGAACTCTTATCATTATGTTAGTTAATGCCCAGTAACTATACGGTCATTGCTATACGCTGAAACGGCGGGATTATCCAGTTTTTATAGATTATCTAGACATTTTTTGGGGCCTATTTTCTATGCCGCTTTCGTAGGCATGTTTAACTGCGCTCCCAGAAGTTATTTAGGTGAATTAAAAATACGAACTTATTATAAAGTTTAGGTAGTTTTTTGACGAATCAGGGTGTTATTTACCGAAAAAGTTGCAAAAGAGATACTTGTTTGATGTGGGAACACGACTCAGGTATTGTTAATCTGTGGTGTTGAAAGTTTGGATGGGTCTAATGTTTACTATAGAATCGTTCCGGAGGCTTGGCAGGTGTCAAAGTTAGCTAGAAAAGAAAATCCTAACCCACACCAGTGGTCGGATGAAGAGTGGCGGCTTCGCGTTGATCTTGCGGCAGCCTACCGACTAGTCGATTATTTTGGTTGGACAGAATTAATTTATGGGCATTTGACGGCTCATATTGACGGCGAAAAACCTCACTTTTTAATTAACCCCTATGGCTTAAACTATGACGAAGTGACAGCGTCAAACCTCATGAAGATTGATATTGATGGCAACCTGGTTGAAGAAAGTGAATACAATGTCAATGAAGCCGGGTTTGTCATACATTCGGCGATACACATGTGCTCGACAGATGAAAATCGAGTAGTTATGCACACTCATACACGTGCGGGAATGGCGGTTGCGGCTCTTGAAGAGGGTTTGTTGCAGGTTTCAATGAATGCTACAGCATTTTTTGGTGATATTGCTTATCATGATTATGAGGGACCTAGTCTTTATCTTGATGAACGCGAACGTTTGGTCGAGTCCTTGGATGGCAAGCGAGCAATGATATTACGTAATCACGGATTAATGACCGTAGGTAAGACGGTTGCCGCCGCGTTTCAGCGTCTATATCGCTTGGAGCGGGCTTGCCAAGTACAGATCGACGCTGGAGCTGCCGGCAAATTAAATATTATGTCTGATAATCTGGCTGCCAAGTCTGGATTCGACACCAATGCATTTGCAGAAAGCGAGGATGGTTTCGGATTTGGAGAACTAGAGTATGCCGCTTTGTTGCGGAAAATAGATCGCATTGATGGCAGTTATGCGACCTAAGGTTTTCTGATTAATCCCGGTTTCGGATGGCGGAAACTTGGGCTTTGGCCCCAGCCATCATGAAGGCCATATCACTACCTGATAATATCAGTTTCATGCCTTTTTCAATGTATTTTGCCATCAGTGCCGGTTCGTATACGCCGCCCATTCCAGGAAATTTTCCATATTTTTTGCAGGCGTTGATTACAACGTCGTAAGCCTCATTGATTTTCTTATGATCAAATTGGCCAGGTATACCCATCTCCATACAAAGGTCATTGGTCCCAATTAACAAGGCATCAACGCCCTCTAACGCAGCCATTGCATCGACATTATCTAGAGACTGAGGAGTTTCTATCATTAAGATCAGAAGTGTAGCTTTGTTTATTGCGGTTGACAGCGTGTCAATAGGATGGCTCTCAAAATTGATTTGAGGAAGGGCTCCCGTCATTGATCTGTGTCCGATCGGAGGGTAACGGCAACTGTCGACCATTTTCTTTGCCGTGCTCACTTCGTTCACATGTGGAACTACGATGCCGAGTGCACCGCCATCTAAGGCGCGTGAAGCGAGGTGATGTTCAAAGCCGGGAACTCTGACAATAGGAGTGATCCCCGCATCTTGCGCTGCTACGGAGATTTGGCAAGCCGTATCGATATCCATAGAATTATGTTCCATGTCTATGAAAAGCCAGTCAAATCCGGCTGTTTTCATGGCCTTTCCAATATCTACAGTTCGAGCCTGACGAAGGCCTACGCCGATTGATAGATTACCACTCTCTAAGAGAGTTCTTGCCGAATTATGGACTGTGACCATTAAAATGTCTCCTAGCTTTGGCTAATGCAAGATCGTGATGAATACTTGGCTGAAAATGCATAAAGTGCAATTAGTGAGAAGTATCTCTCTTGCATAAGTTGCTCACATCCAACGTGTGCAATAGGAATTTGCTATGATACGTCCGTTTTCTTAAAACTACTTTTTGTCGGTGTATAAAAGTGGGCTAAGAACAGAATGGCATCTATAAGCCAAAGGAAGCTTAAGGCCTTAATCAGCGGTGAGATTTGCGTTCTGCCGCCATATTCGGAGGGCTTCACCAAAAGCGGCGAATAGCATTGTAGAGACACTGTCTTCGGTCGCCCTATATTCCGGATGCCATTGTACTGCCATGGCGAATCCCGGAGCGTCCTCGATAGTAAGTGCTTCCGGCGTCCCATCCGGTGCGATGCCGTCTATAATTATTCGTGAGCCCGTTTTTTCTATGCCTTGTCCGTGCAGTGAATTGACGTGGATTACGTTCGTTCCAAATATCTCTATATAGAGACTGTTAGGAGTTAGTGTAACCTTGTGGCGATGGGCAAATTTTTCTTCAATACTGCCGTCGGGTGGCATTCGGTGGTTCATGCGGCCAGGAAGTTCACGAATTTCTGGATGTAGGGTGCCGCCCATAGCGACATTGAATTCTTGAAAGCCTCTACAGATGCCGAGAATTGGCTGGCCCGACTCTACACAGCTCTTTATCAAGCCTAATGAGATGCCATCGCGATCACGGTCAAATTCCCCATGAGCTTCCGTGGGCATGTGACCATATTCTTCCGGATGTACATTTGTCCGGCCACCGGTCAGCAAAAAGCCGTCACATGCGGCAATAATTTCGTCTAGATCAATCCTGCGGGGAAAGGCTGGGATGATAATTGGGATTGCATCGACGGCATCAATTATAGCTTCTACGTTCATTCTACTGGACCCATGGATCCAGAACTGGTCATTAATAAGGTGCGAGTTAGAAACTATGCCGACAATAGGTTTACGCATCTTAGAAATGCCGTTGATTCTCTGGACCCTCGAACACAGGTCTCTCCAATGTATCTAGACTAAGGGGCTTGATGATTATCAATTGTTTTGTTGGAGGGTCAAGATCATGGTGAAAGGTTAGAACTAGTCATTATTGAGAATAAGATGCTATTCTGCTTTATAGCTTGTTTACTGAAATTGTATCAAGAAAAGCTTATCATTATTAATAGTTTATGTGGTGATCTAGTGAAATAACTGCATAGTGTGCTCCTATTTTAACCCTATGTATTATCAGACTTTTGAGTGTCTCATTTGATAATTTCAATGTAATTATGAAGGTTGATGCCTTTCGCTTGCGCAAATTTTTGGCTGTTGAGACCCTATGAAATTCCTTAAGGCTGTCACCACTGTTGGTTTCTTCACCCTGCTTAGTAGAGTTTTTGGGTTTATTCGCGATATTCTTATCGCTTCTGTTCTGGGCGCTGGTGGCGTTGCGGATGCATTTTTTTTGGCCTTGAGGCTACCAAATTTGTTCCGCCGCTTATTTGCTGAAGGAGCACTTGCAGCAGCGTTTGTGCCAATTTTCTCAAACATACTAGAACAAAATGGACGGGATCAGGCAAGAGCGTTCGCCGAACAAGTTTTTTCCGTGCTGATTTTAATACTGGCTTTTTTTGTCGCGTTTATTGAACTGGTTATGCCGTGGGTGATGATTGGCCTGGCTCCAGGTTTTGCTGGGGTGCCCGGAAAGATGGAATTGGCTACAGAGATGTCTCGAATTGCCTTTCCGTATATCCTTTTTATTTCATTGGTTGCTATGCAATCGGGTATACTAAACGCTCTTGGTCGTTTTGCTGCGGCCGCGGCTGCACCTATTCTTTTCAACTTCGTTCTAATCATCTCTCTACTAGGTTTTAGTGACCATCTTAAGACACCCGGTCATGTTCTATCCTGGGGCGTATTTCTCGCGGGCCTCATACAATTCTTCTGGTTGGCGTGGAATTGCAAAAAAATTGGGTTTCCGATTCAATTTCATTGGCCGAAATTGACAGAAAAGGTAAAGCTACTGGGTGCGCGCATCCTGCCCGTGGTTTTTGGCTCAAGTCTTTACCAAATAAACCTTCTTATTGGTACGATCCTCGCAACGCTCGTGGCTGATGGGGCAGTATCATATCTCTATTATGCGGATAGGGTAACGCAGTTGCCTCTTGGTGTTGTGGGAGTGGCAGTAGGCACGGCTTTGCTACCCATGCTTTCGCAGCAACTTGCTGCAGGTGATGATGTGGCTGCTGCTAATAGTCAGAACCGGGGACTTGAATTTTCATTTTTATTAGTCCTGCCAGCTTCCGCCGCACTTTTAGTGATTGCTCAGCCTGTTATTACCGTCCTATTTGAGCGCGGCGCCTTCGGGCCAGGCCAAGCAAACGCTACAGCAGACGCTCTCAAGGCGTATGCTACCGGATTGCCAGCATATGTCTTGATTCGTGTTCTGTCCCCTGGATTTTTTGCGCGTGAGGATACAAAAACACCCGTTCAGCTTGCCGCCGTGGCTATGGGAACTAACGTCGTTCTCAACTTAATCTTTATGCAGAAATGGGGATATGTTGGACTTGCGTTGGCATCATCTTTTGCGGCGTGGGTAAATGTTTTTGGACTTGCGATTGTTCTGAGACGTCGGGGTCAACTTCCCATTGATAAACGGCTTCGGAGGCGGTTGCCGCGAATTGTTTTAGCAAGTTTCGGAATGGCAATTGGCTTGGTTCTTTTGGAAAGGGAGATGCTGGAGATCTATGATGCACCCGATTTAGAACAAGTCTCTTCTCTAGCATTAATGATCGGTCTCGGACTGTTTATTTATTGTTGTCTTGTCCATGTTTTTGGAGCAGCCCGGTGGCAAGATTTTAAGGTGTTGTCTCGCAGAATAGGATCAAATCACTGCAAGCCTTGACCGCCTTTTGGCGAGAGGTCATAACACAATCGATCGATCTCTTTTTTTGCGCGAGAGTCTAAGTTATGAGACGTATTTTTTCTGGTGTCCAACCCACGGGGAACTTGCACCTTGGCAATTACTTGGGCGCTATTCGCAACTGGGTACATCTTCAAGAAGATTTTAGTGATTGTCTATTTTGCGTTGTTGATTTGCATGCGATTACAACATGGCAGCGCCCCGAAGACCTGGTTGCAAATACCCGGGAGGTCGCTGCCGCGATGATTGCTGCCGGGGTCGACCCTAAAAGAAATATAATTTTCAATCAGAGCCAAGTGCCTGCGCATTCTGAGTTGGCCTGGATTTTTAACTGTGTGGCTCGATTAGGTTGGCTGGATCGGATGACCCAGTTTAAAGAGAAGGCTGGCAAAGATAAGGAGCGTGCTTCGGTTGGTCTATACGCCTATCCAAATTTGATGGCGGCTGACATATTGACCTACAAGGGCACCCATGTGCCTGTCGGGGAGGATCAAAAACAGCATTTAGAGCTAGTCCGAGACATTGCCCAAAAATTTAATCACGACTATGGACGTGAATTTTTTCCACTTGTAGAGCCATTAATTTTTGGAGAGGCGACCCGAGTTATGTCACTCCGAGATGGCACATCCAAAATGTCAAAGTCAGACCCTTCCGACAATGCGCGGATAAATTTAACCGATGATATCGACGCAATTTCCCGAAAATTAAAAAAAGCCAAGACAGACTCAGCGCCATTGCCCTCGGATTTATCAGGACTAGTAGACCGGCCGGAAGCTGCGAATTTGGTTGGCATATATGCAGCCCTCTCAGACGTGGAAGTGCACGAAGTCTTATGTGATTTTGGAGGCAAGGGGTTTGGAATTTTTAAACAAGCTTTGGTTGATGTGGCCGTGGAAGAACTTCAACCCGTTCAGAGCATTATTCGCCAACTTCTTGATGAGACAGACCATTTAGACGCTGTTCTGCGCTCAGGTGTTGAGCGTGCTAATGATATAGCCGAACCCATTCTCCAGGAGGCGAAGCAACTCGTTGGCTTTCTTAATGCATGACTGGGAAGCATTTGGCCGGTATTGCTGCATTTATTGTTCAATGATGTTTTGAAGCAAAACCAGACTTTGCTACGTGTGAATGGCGATAATAATACTTACACACAAAATAAATTGTACTACACTACTTTTTTTGGGGTACTGTGCAGTAATAGGTTGCAAAAAATTTAAATTCTAATAGCTATCGGGGGAAATTTAGCGGTATTAGGTTGGTTTCTAAAACTTGACGAAATGATTTAAGAGTACCATTTAATGCTGGTAGTGACCAGGGTGCCAATCACGCAACTGGAGATGTGATGTTTATTCAGACGGAGAGTACGCCTAACCCTACGACGATGAAATTCCTTCCAGGTAAGGAGGTGATGCCAGTTGGAACGGTTAATTTTGTAACTGTTGAGGAGGCGGGCAAATCTCCGCTAGCCCTATCGTTATTCGGCATTGATGGCGTTGTCGGAGTGTTTCTGGGCTCGGACTTTATCACTGTCACTAAGTCCAATGATTGGGACTGGGATACCATCAAGCCTCTAATTTTAGCGGCCACCATGGAACATTTTCAGTCAGGTCTCCCTGCAGTGGAAGCTTGTGATACTGATGGGCCAGGCGTTGAGGGTGAGGATGATGAAGTGGTGGTGCAAATTAGAGAACTAATTGACACCCGGGTGCGACCGGCAGTAGCTCAGGATGGCGGCGATATAGTCTACAAGGGGTTTGAGGATGGTATTGTATATCTGCACATGCAGGGGGCTTGTGCGGGGTGTCCAAGTTCAACAGAAACCTTAAAATATGGAATTGAGAATATGCTCCGTCACTACGTTCCCGAAGTGCAAGAGGTTCGTGCAGTTGAATAGTGAAAATCTATTGTGTATAGCATTATGCAATTTGGAGATGTGATTTTATTATTAGCATTTAACGGTATCGCAAAGATGGCATCTGTGTTAGGCTAACTCTAAGCTCAAAATTCTATAGGTTCGAATTCGTTTCGAAGAAAACGAACGAGCTACAATTCCCGGGGATAAATTGCGTAAGGTAATGTTGGCGCTTTAACGTCGTCGTGCCGTCAGAAAAGGGTGCTCATAAGAGCTTAAGCCGGGGGCTATAATGGTAAGTAAATTCGAACACGTGATTCTAGGTGCAGCGAGCTGCCTGGTTATCGGTTCTCTCTCAGTGGCAATTGTCTATCCACCAAGTTCTAATATTACTGTGCCGAGAGCAAATATGACATTTCTTGAGGCAGGGATATCCCAGGTGGCAGGAGAGCCAAGCTGGCCTGCGCGAATTTTTCAGTCGCGGTCAATGGTTGATGACGCGAGTTCTCTGACTAAGAGGGAGAGGGTTGAAGTACTTA
>MDTB01211936.1_pt1 | contig 15439 bp, 12 predicted proteins | sample 811161 | NCBI WGS metagenome assembly MDTB01 (sample SAMN05326650, study PRJNA326480) | marine metagenome | isolation source: seawater | place: Mediterranean Sea | collected 2009 | reverse complement strand
TAAATAAAGAACTTACAAAAGACTTTAAAAAGAATCCTACGTCGCCTTCTTCGCTAAAATGTCTTGCTCCAAATTGTTGAGATACATATTTTTCTCGTTCTCTTCTTATATTATAACTGTCTAATACAGACAAAGAGTATTCAGGCGATCTATAAGGAGACCCAAAGTCTGTAGTCATCTTTCTTAATATTGCAGACAGTCCTCCTTCGTGCATTCCTTCTAGCTTATTGTACCTGGCTTTTAAAGCATTTCTAAAATCTTCAGATCTTTTATGTCCTTCAGCTTTGTAATTTGCTTGAAGATATTCTTCTTCTCCCCCTAAGAAAATGTTCTTTTGTTTTTCTTTAGGTATTAAAGATGCTCCTACAAAAAGAGCTGCTGCTCCTAAATAGCCTTTTTTAAAACTTGACGGTATTTTTTTACTTAAGTTATATGCCCTTTTACTTAGTTTAGAAAAATCAGTTAACTCGCCAACACTACCTTGGTGTAGCTTTCTTGATATATGCGTCCTTGTTAAATAGTTATTCTTTTTTACTGTTGCCATTATATCATTAAGAACATTTCCACCACCTTGTCTAAGCCTATTTTCAATTACATTTATTTGTGCACTAGCGCTTTCTGAATAACTTCTAGATCTTTTTAAAAATTCAGCTTGTTGATCATCTAAAATCAAGCCTGTTTTCTTATCGTAAGTGCCTTCAAAATAATCTTTAATTTCAGTCAATAAGCTTTCTTTTCTTGCAGACTTGTATTCATCCAACTTTGTGATATCTTCAAGTATATGGTGGAAGTTTAATCTTTTTACGACTGTTGATTTAGGTATTGGCATGCTTTCAGTTAAAGCAACGCTACCCACCTGTTTTGCTTGCCTAACAGTGCCAAACCCTGGTGCATAAGTTCTAAAGTCGTAGCTACCACTTTCTGCTATATCTAAAGCGTATCTGCCTGCACGTTGTTTAAACAATACGTCTTGCAAAGATTCGATCGCGTTTCCAGATTCATCAACTGCTAGTACATTGAGTCTGTCCATTAATTGGCCATAAACTTGAGCCCTAAAATAAGCACCTTTACCTAGTCTCGCTTGTTGAATTAATTCATCTGAACCTTCTAAGCCTTTTCTTACTATATTTAAAGCTTCTAACTGGTCTAAAGATTCTCTTAGGATAGGGAACTCAGAAAGACGCACGTCGCCAATACCAACGTGAAGCTCTTTCTCGAAAATTCTTTCCATAGCTACATCTACTTCGGCACCTTTTCTTAATTTTTCAGTTACACCAAAAAGTCTAGCTTGAACTTCAACTGATAAAGATGTAGGCCTATCACTTGTAGAAATAACCCCTTGGTCTATCAACATGGACTGTTGCATTCTTACTAAATCTAAAATATCCCTTACGTCGCCAGCACCAGTGGTTTTTATAAAGGTGTCATACAGTTCACTATAATCACCTGACTTCGCTGCAATAGCTCTTGCTGTTGAGAACTCTTTCCCTGTTACATAAAATGGCTTGCCTGAAGAAGTAGATATTCCTGACACTACTCCCATCATAGGGTTCTTGGTTATTAGTGGGGTCTCGCCTTGCATAGCTCTACCAATATTTAAGTCTGCGATTTCTTTCTCATAACCGCCGTACTGGAACCTGGACACGAAGTCTCTTTCTTTAATAATAGAAAGCCCTTTTGCTTCTCTTGAAGCATTTAAAGCATCTAAAGACATTTTTGATTCTGCGTCTATCTGCGCTCCAAATTGTGTCGATTCAAACGCTGCATTAGCAATCCAAGTTATTTTACCTCTCAATAGCTCTGGAAGATCTTCAGTCAAGATAGACCTCATAGACCGTTCGCTTAACTCAAAGCCACCTTTAAACAGTTTACTTAAAGTAATCCCGTCTCCTCTTGTGGCTCTGAATAGTTCTTCAATGTCATCGGTACTCATACCTGCACTAAGAGCATTCATAAAATTACGTATTGGTTTTAATTCTGCAATCTTTTCATCTAATTTTATAGCACTCTTAACGCCACGTCTTTTTAAGCCTTCTCTTAAAGAATCTTCGCTAGCATAATACCTTCCTTGGAAATAATCACTGTCTAGCAAATATGCTTCTAGTTTCTTTAAATCAAAATCTCCTGCCTGAACTTTTTTTAAATTTTTACTAAAGTCGCCACCTTCCATCTTGCCTAATGTCTCAGCAAATTTTATTTGTTTGTGAGTAGTACCTTCAGGCATTGACTCGTACATGCCTAATCTGCTTTTAAATTGCATGTCTGGAGTAAAACTTGGAGGAGTGACTAGCTGCGGCTGGGCAACTATCATAGTACCTTTTCCAGTACCTACATCATAAAAACCTAATTGAGTTATTGTATCTCCGCCAGCTCTACCTAAAGTCTCTATATCGAAGATAATAGATTTTTTTAAAATCTCATTAGCAGATCCAAATGCATCTGGTCGCATTACAGACTTAGCTGAATCAATACCCACTCCACCACTTGCAACTCTGACATCTAGCAGTTCGACACTCTTACTGCCAAATTTCATCTTTAGATAACTTTTAGCAGTAGAGTCACTAATAGTATCTTTTGGCGGCAGTATATCTATTGATGTGTGTCTTTGACCTTTGTCGTCAATAAACTCATATACAACAGCGGCAGCTTCACTCGAAGTATTTATAAATGCAAAATAATCACTCTTCATCTATTAAAATCTCTTTCGTGCCAGGAGTTACATCTATTGCATATAATGCCTCTCTTAGCATCGCAATTTCTTCTAATACTCGCGATTGATTTTTATTTTCTTGCATTTTAGTCAAAAACTTAGCTTTAGAGTCCCTAGTTTCAATTAATCTTTCTAACCATCTTTCTCTTCGCCGTTCTAATTTATCTATCATTTCGGTGACTGGATGTAGCTTTGTGGTTTCTGCTTTATCCCCATTCTCGTTAAAGCCAGTTACATCTACCATCATAAAGTCTCTACCTTGACCTTTTCTATCACCTTGAGACAATACTAATAAGCAGCGATTTTTATACAACTCAATTAGTGCCAATTCGTTTACAATCGACATCTCTACAGGATTACCAGGATCTACATTTAGATAAGAGACATATTCTAATATTTTTTGTTTTACTATTTCTCTTTCCATCAAACATTCTCTACCCACAGGATAATGAGACTCTTCTCCCAAATCTAATTCTCCGTCTGCTTTTAAAGTAGGTATCGGACATTTGCCAATAAAAGGGCATTTAGTAGGTCCATAACACACTATTGGCGCACTAGCATAAACCCCTGTTTTATATGCATTTATTCTATTCTGAATTTTTTGTAATTTTGCCTCTGGCAACTTAGACAAATAATTGTCATATTCTTTATCATTAAACTGATCTAGTAGTGCGTTCTGTCTTGTTTGCAATTCGTTGCTCATGCTATAAAGCCTTTTGTTTACTAAGGGGGTTCGATGCTATATGTATTTTTAACTATAATATTATATATATTATTATATATTAAAGGAAATTCAAAAATTTTGTTTGATTTCCAATGGACACCATTTCAATGGTGGCTTTACACCGGCTTAATTTCCAATTATATTGGCTTAATAAGTTGGTGGCATTTTGTTGATAAGTATACTATTTGGGGTGCTCTAGCAATTACTTATTGCTTGCACTCTGTGATTGAGTTAGGTTTAAGCTTCTATTTCTTTGAAGCTCCGACTACACAGCAATTAATAGGTTTATCTATGTTATTGATTGGGGGCTTTTTAATTCTAAAATGAAAGCTTTAAAATGTCACTAAATTATACTTCTGCCACAGTATACTTTCCCAAAACAAAAAAGCATCCTTATAAAAGAACTTGGGATCTAGACCAGATATGGGAAGACTCTTTGCCTTTAGAAGTATTCCAAGTTAAAGTAAATGCACTTTGGGACAACAGGTATAAAAACGCTTGGTGTTGGCAACATGAAGATGAAGAGTTGAATAATCAATTCTTTTTACACCATATGCGAAGAGTTCTAAATTCTGATTTAAGTTACCCAATAATATTGTCTGAAGAAAACATTATTTTTGACGGAGTGCATCGTTTAATGAAAGCCAAACATTTAGGCTTGGAATACATTGACTGCGTCAGATTTAAAACAGACCCAAAACCTCTAACAGGAGGATAAATGAATTTGCCAAGACACAATATGGCCAAATTGCCAATAAAAGAAATTACGGCGCAAATAGCAGCCATACAACGTATGGTTGATTACTATACAGATTATATAGAACGTAAAGGAGAGTACAGTTACGTAGAAGAACGGTTAAATTATCTGTATGGGCAGATGGCTGAATATATGATAGCGCGAGAATTACATATAGACGCTATATGAACTACTAATTAAAAAATTCCATATAGTGGTTAATATATGATTATTTAAAAAATTTGGATTTAGGATTTTAAAAATTTAGCATAAAAATTCTAATAAGGGAAATGGAAAATATATACTAGGTTTAGGGGTATTATATTATTAGTGATAATAATACTTTATTTGTTATTAGCCCACCCCGGGTTAATACAATGCTTTTTTATTTTTCTCCTCTTTAGCACAGTCTTTGACCCATTGAAGGGGACTTCCGCTTATGAGAAGTCGACTGTGTTAGACTATGGAGAATTGCCATGAGCAACACTTTACTCCCGTTCCCTGTTAATCCCCACGTAAAAGCTACCCTGTATACGAGTACAACTTCATGCACTGAATCCGTACGTTTAGTATTGAACCTCAAGGCCGCCGGTATGGCGGTTGATGCGAACGTGCTTTGCCTCTCCAAGGAAGAGAAAGAAGCCCTAGTCTGTACATTTATGGGATGGGATATGTCTCGTGAACAACTCTATAACGGAACTCCAATCAACGGAATCGAAGTTATGGAGTTCGGGTATCACCCCGAAGAAGGTCTCTTTGGTTGGAGTGGACGGCCCTTAACCTAAGCCCTTTAGCCTAAGGTTGATTAAGTCCAGAGCTGGACAAGCACTTTGGCTTGTCGCTCTGGCATTCGCTGGTTTTTTTTAATTTGTCTTTTAGCAGCCGACCACTGCCTCCTTCGGAGTGCATGTAACGTATCTTCCCCCCTATAAGACAAGGATATTGCCATGTTGACTTTTGTTAAGAACCTATTTACATTCTCTTCCCTCTTTGCTGTAACCATGACTTCACTTACCTTCGGATTATTAGCATTCGACATACACTGCACTCTCAGTGCCCACAAGCCTGCTCAACCTTCTGCTGCAGTTGCTACAATTGTTGCTCCCGTAGTAACACCCAAAGTTCAGCCTGCTAAGCCTAAGTACATTGAGGTGATTGACGTTGCCGCTTCGATTCGCTCTTGGAATGAAGAAGCTTGGTGTCGTCCTCATTGGAATAAGGGTCGTAAATGCTCATTCAGAGATCGCCAAATCGAAAGACCAGCTAAAGCCAAGGCGATTGCTGAGGCTTTCCAAAAGGTCTGGGGAAGCTCTTCTATTGAAGTACAAAAACTAGCATTGTCTGTATGCATCAAAGAGACTGGATGCGGCTTTTCGGAACAACGAAGTTATCGCAAAAGGGATGGTAAGATAACCAATGAAAATGGCACAAGGATTTGGAGGGCTACCAAATTCATGAGTGAAAGAGAAGCTTGTGGTTTAACTCAAGTTGATACTAGAGAAAAGTATGGTAAAGTTAGGTGTGCTACGTTGAACAAATCGTATGAGAATGCCTTCAAATGGCAGAAAATATGGTTAGAAAAGTATTGGAACGACGGGCATAAAACTAAACCTGCAAAGATAGACTTATACGCCTTGGAGTGGTTGAAGCCATACCAGATAGATGAAGACAATACTTCCTACCTCATCTGGAGGTACAATGGTGGAGGTAAAGGCGCTTGGAGGTATGGGCGCATTACCATGAATATATATCATAACCACATAGTGGTTCAGAAAGTGAAGATGGCAAAATGAAAACTTTTCATCAGTTGATGGCGGAGCGCGCGATGACGCCAGAGCAGCGAAAGACTCAGGCTGAGCGTGAAGCTAAAAAGAGGGCCGTCTCTTTGAAGCGGTACAAAGAGCTAATGGAAAAGCTCAACGCTAAATAGACTAAAAAGAAAAGTCCAGAGCTGGACAAGCAATACGGCTTGTCGCTCTGGCATTCGCTGGTTTTTTTTAAATTATAGTTTTTTATTTTTTGGCTTTTAGTAGCTAGACCCACCTCGGGGTAGTGTCCGATTGCAAGGACGCTTTCACTGGCTGTTGACAGCTAAAACTATTTAACACTGCACCTCAAAAATGCAGTGCAATCTCTTTCGCAAACTAGGAGTAGCTATGCGAAAATTCTTTTCCTCTCTTGTCAGCGCTGTTACGCGTCTTGGCAAGACTCTTCTAACTGTTACACTTGCGACAGCTTTGGCAACTGTCCCTGTAGTAACTTCACCTGTAGCAGACAGCTTTGATGACTCTTCTGTTACTCTAACCGTGAGCGCCTCGATGGCAGCTCCCTCTACCACAGTTTCGCCTCCAGGTGGACCTGTTTATATTCGGCCTAAGGACTCTTTCGAGATTCTGCGGGATTCTTTCAACCACGCAGAAGACTTTCCATGCCTGTTAGCACCAGGTATGCGATTAGTCAAGGGCCCTAGTCGTCACTTCACTAAACAACAGTGGTGGGGCTTGTCTGCTTCGACCAGGCGACGAATCTTGGAACATGGTGGCTGTTGGGAACAAGTTCTACAACGCCGAGTAGCTGTTGAGAACCTGATTTGCAAAAGTATGCTAGGAGTTATAGCGCATCTTTCCTGGAGCGTTCCTTTGGTTGCAGCGTTAATGGCATTTGCGTTCTCTGTAAGAGTTTCTGCAACTGTTGCGTATTATGCGCTGATAGGTAGCGTAAACGTTGTAAAGGGCTGCTTTGATAAGAGAACCTTAGCTTTGGCGGCTTCACTTGTCCTCATTGGGTGCGGCAGTGACAACCCTGAAATCCTGCATGCAGATGGTAGTGCTCTCCTTGCAGCTATTGCTTCTGCCAGTGTCTTTACCAATCTCGGTAAACTGGTTACGAATGTGACTCGTAAACAACAGAACATCCCGAAAACGAAAATGACCATCGTTAAGGGGTCTGAGGATGCACCGAAGATCACTCTGAAGGCGTCGACTGCAGACTGTCTTGGTCTTGATATGTTCGGGCACCATCTCGGTCTCGATCAGTTAGGCGAGAAGGATGTCCTGTTCCTTGAGGCGAATGGTGTACCACAAGCACAAATCAAGAAGGTTGTAAAAGACCTTGTGAAAGATGGGTATCGTCCCATTGGAGCCCGCACCTTTATTAGAGTCAAGAACAAGAAGGGTGACAAGACTTTGGGTGCAGAGTACTTGTACGCTATGTCAAGTATATTCGACACTCTTGTGAATCTCCGTTCATACGGCTCGATGATGAATGCCCCAGCCCTAAACCCCTTTGAGGTTGGTGAGGGTCTTACCACAACCAGAGAAGATGGCACAGAGAAACCTGTATTGTTCATTAGTGGTTCTGCTGCTAAGCTGAACAAAATGTTTGATGGTATTGAAGGTGGCATCCCTGTATCAGAGAAAGCGGCGGAAGCTGTCTTTGGAGACAAGCTTCCTTCACAACCGCGTGTCCTCTTCCGCTTCATCGGAGAGCTTATTGGAGCGTTACAAAAAGGGAAGATCTCCCTCTTGGCTGCGAGATTGTTCTTGCAGGAAGATGGTACGTATGTTGCCAAATGTCGTGCCGATTTTGGCGAAGATGATGCAGGAAAAGCTCAATGGCGAGAAGGATTCGACTTTTGGATGGTCGAAGATGACACTCCAAAAGGGAAGGCTGCTGACAAACTTAAAACAAAAGAGATCAAGATTATTGATCCCAAACAGGTGAAAATCACTGGTTGGCGTCTTGCAAAAGCTCCACTAAAGACAGGGAGCTCTCTTGTCAGCTACCAAGTGTTGGCACTCTTAGCAAGAGACGCTGGGTTCGCTGAACTTGCAAGAGAGATCGAAGAGTTGGTAAAGAAGTCTATGGATAAGGACGTCGCTAAGACCAAAAGAGATCTTGATACACTGCTGAAAGCCGCCCCTCAAGAGCTAAAAGATTACTTTGCGTCACAAGCTCCGGGCTCTGCTAAGGCTGGTAGACGTAACTTCTTGGGCTTCGGTGCTAAGACTTTGACTGGTTATATTGATATGAATACTGCATTTGCCCAAGGCTATGTAGTAACTGGGAATGAGTTTGGACCAGGCTGGAAAAAACTGCTAAGAAAGTTCACAGGCAAGATCTACACGATGTTTGCTCTTGCTGGCGGCAAGAATCCCATCCTCGACCATAACCAGACTTGGGTTGGCAAGAACGTTTATCTGGGCCAGATCTTCAAAGCTATTGAAGAATATAAGACAATCGCTGACCTCGAAGAGCAAGCGAAGACTAATCCTGATATTGGAGAAGTAAAACTCTCCAAAGAGTGTCAAGAATTCTTAGACGCCTTCATGTCAAATATCCCGGAGGAAGAACGCTTCAACAACCTTAAGTGGATCGCTGCATATGCACCAGCTTTGAGTCGTGGCAGCATCATGATGAATGCAGATGATGTCGCCCTGCTAGCGGGTGATGATGATGGCGACCAACTGTGGTTTAGCTTCAATCCAATCTTTATATCGATATTCAGCCGAATCAAAAAACAAAATCTCGGCGGCAATACCTACAAGATCGAGATTGATAAACGTTGTCAATTGGTGAGCGACTTTGGTCCACTCCCTATCAGTGTTCTTGTTGACGAAGAGGATGAAGACAAGCTGTGGGAAATCTGCCTTTACATGATCGCGCCGAATAAGGGTCAAGGCCCTGTCGGTTATCTTGCGAATTTATGCACAGTACTGATTGCTACATTTAAGAAAGAGGATCAAGGCAATGGGCTGATGGCATATGTTATCAAATTTGTCGAGCTGTTACAGGCCGTCCTTAACTTGATGAGTCAGACTTCAATAGACTTGCAAAAGAGAGAGTATGGAGCTATTGATCCTACGAGATGGTCAACTGCAGATATCTCGGTTGCTACAGTTGGCAATCGAGGTCTTATTCCTGGATTCGACTTCCCTATCCTGAACTTCGATTTCGACAAGAATGGTTTCGATCCAACCGACTTCACTAAAGAAGAGTATAAGGCTCGCTTAACAAGAAAGTCGGCGCCGAAAATCATCAATCATTGGACAGGCAAAAAGATGGAGTTCCTCACTGCAAATGATTCGATGTACAATGTTGGAGCATTAGGTTCTTGGTTGGTAATGGAAATCCTTAGTCTTATCGTTACTGGTAAGCCTTTCCAATGGGCCGAAGGTAAAGTTTGTGATGGAGGTGAAGGTGGCTTGACTCAAAGACAAGTTGGAGCATACCTTTCGGAGGATGGACCTGATATCGACGGCTTCTTGGAAGACCTGGATGTGCCTGTTGAGAAGTGGGCTCTAGTTCAACTCGTTTGGGTTGAAAAGCCTAGTGATCTCTATCGTTGGAAGAAAGGCGCTAAAAACAAGGCCTCTGATCCTGAAGTCCCTATGCCTCCTGCATTAAGAGCAAACTGGGATATCGCTAATAAGATCAAGCAGAGTTACTCGCCTGACGGTTATAGCCCAGAGATCTCGTTCGAATCGTTGAAGAAGGCGCTGAAGGGTTGCTTTAAGTTGACACAGCGAAGCCCCAAGCAAAACTTGATTATCTTCATCGATATGGTTATTGATCGCTTCTACGCAGAGGCCGCCATTGCGCTAGAAGCAAAAACAGACTCAGATCGATTCCAAAATGCTGAAGAGCGCAGTGGGGTTGAATCTCTTAGATTGCTGATGGATGCTATTTCAGAGTTGATTAAAGATAAGGTCGCCATGGGATTCAGCCCGAAAAAAGCGCAAGGTTTGATAGATATTATCAACCCACGTAAAAGAACTAAAAAGCTTGAATCCAAAGTTCAAGCTGTAACATGGCTTTTCGCATGGCACAGTATAGAAAACGCAAAAACTTGGCGCTGGAAAGAAGCGAAAAAGATTCTGCCTAAGTCCGACAAGAGTTTAGCTGAAACATTAGCGGAAGTCTTCCCTGACGTTACGTCGACAACCCTCGACAACTTGATTAAGACTGGTGTACCGTGCGCTACTATGAATGAAGCGCTAGATTTGTATCTGCGAGACAACTTGTCTGAGAAGCAAATGCTTAAACTTGAGGCAAGAGTAACATTCTTCGTTGACGAAGCGATCCCCGCATTGAACGCAATCTTTGACCAAGACAGTGTTATTTCGGAAAAGCGTTACATGCTTAAGCAAGAAGGAAAACTGATTCTATGGTATAAGAAGAATCGTAAAACTGCGACCCGGATTCAAGTTGTTGCTCAAATGATCCTGCACGCTTTCAATGGAGGCAGCTCTGGTGATGACGACAATCCTAGCTGGATGCGCAAGATTAAAGACGACCTTGCTTCTCTAGTGGAAGCAGCAGAACTTTCCGGCAATATTGATACTCAGCTTCAAGCTTTCGATACCAAAAAAGCTGAGTTGAAAGCTGAGTTGAAAGACAAGGCTACGTCTGATGATAGAAAGAAGGAGATCCGGGCTGAATTCGCTAAACTCAAGAAATCAGTCTATACCCTGAAACAAGCGGCCTCTATCAAAAACCTTCTCGAGACTACCAAGAAAGAAGGAAAGAGAAAGCCAGAAGAGACCTTATTACTATGGTTGAACCCTAAAGTAAATCCTCTTGCGACAAAGTTTGCATTCTTGTTGAAGGACTCTATTACTCCACTCGTGAATGTGGAGCGAGCCTATAATTTCTACAATGGAAAGAAAGGCTGGGATATTATCCTCGGCACAACCAAGACTGTAGATACTGCTGAGGGAGGCAACAAGCAAATCTTCTTCGGCTTCTCAAGAGTCGACTTTGAGTTATCAGATGAACTCGAAGGAGATTTAACTCGAATCTTCATCAACAATGGGACGTCGATCTACAAGCTAAACCAAGTTCCTGGTACTAACAGTAAGACTTGGCGTTACATTGATGCGCTTCTTGCTCAAACTGAAAAATTGAGTAACTGGAGTATCAAGCGTGGTTTTGGTCACCTCGTATCGTTGGTTAAGCCAACAAAAGATTCGAAGGATCGTCTCAACCATGTAGGCTACCTAGAAGCTGACATCAAAAAGGTCGAGAAAGCCCCTATCACAGACACTGCGAAGAAGAATGCATATTTGGCAAACGCTAAAGCAGAACTATCTCGCATCAAAGCTCTTATGGAAAACCCTCTTGTTGTGAATTGGGGTCAAGGTCTTCTAATCCCTATCACTTGGGGTCTTCGTTTAGCGTCTTACAAAGGCGACACAACCAAGCTGAAACTCAATGGTCGTGCCTTCAGAGCGATAGAAATGCTTAATCAACAAAACCCTGAGTTTGTTCATCAAGGTAAGTTCTGCGTTCTTGATCCGCAAGGCAAGCCTGTGAGAAAGACTTACACGTCTGGAGCTGGACTTCCATGTGAAGGAGACAAGCTTCTCTTTGATTCTTTGGAAGAAGCTAACGAGTATGGAACGACAGAGTTTGGCAAGCAATTTACTCCTGGCACCTATATCGATGAACGTACTTTAGACGATAATTCCGATGTAATAGTTCAAGGTGTTGTAGGCGAAGACATTGGGCAACCAAACAAAAAGGCAATTGGGGGCGCGACTCCTTACATGTCATTCTTCAATCACTCTCACTTCCGCGAGGAATCGGGTGGACTTGACAACACTTACGACATGGAGCCTGGTTACCTTGGCCGCGATTCTCGCTATACGTACGCAGAGTGGTGCAATAAGCTTGCTGAATGGGCTCCTGGAGCCCAAGTCAAAGACCTGCTACTTGGCACACTGTTTTACAAGAGCAACGTAGGTGCGATCTCGATGCTTATGTCGAATGACAAAGGTGCGAACAAGTACCGTCAAGCGATGATTAGACGTCTAATGCGTTGTGCTTCCAGAGATGTTAGAATCCATATGGAAGTCCTTATCAACTCAAAAGAAAAGACATCAGTCACTTCCCCTGAGTTAGATAAGAAAGCTATTGCCTTTCTCTTGAGTTACCTCGATGATCTAGATAGCTAAAGTCTTCTATAGCCAGTAAGATGTGCAAAAAATCTGGCTGCATTCTGCAAAACAAAATTTAATACGATATAGACGGAGCATCTGCCGAGTCTACTGAAGTGCTTGTTCCGGCAAGCGAAATCGTAAAAAACCATCCATAAGGAGTACAATTATGGACCTTACAAAAGTTCTTGAGACAATCGTCTCCAACCTTCCTCCAACCGCTACAGTCACTATCAACGTAGCACAACCAGGAGCTCCAATCTACAATTGCATTGGTGGCGCTCAATTCATCGGCAACAACCCTACATCACGTCGCAAAAGCAAGAAAAGCGAAGAGACTGAATCTCCTGATGCTATCGCTTTTGATCTAGACACAGAGGACACAGAAGAAGCTACACCTACTGTAAATGAAGATGTCGTTCTTTCTCAAAGTGGTCTTTCCACTTCTGACGAGGAGAGTGCTGTCGTTACTCAAGAGTCTACTGTTGATATCGATGCGCTCATCGATGAAGCTATTAAAGACAAAGGTTTAGAGGTAGACGACAGTGCTTCGGTGGAACTATGGGCAGCAAAAGATCCTACTAAACTTCAAGATGCTGTTATCTTGGCTGCAGATGAGCTAGACGCCGATGACGGAGTTGATGACATTTACACTTGTCTCAAAAATGCAGGTTGGTCTAAATAATCTTTAACGTCTAGCTTGCTGTATTAACGTGTACTCCGCCAATACTCCGCAAGCTACGTCTTGCCCCCCTTCGGGCGTGGTGAGGGCCTTCCCCTCATACTCCCGCCTGTCGAGAGTGGTGAGGTATAGTGTGTTAGATCAGACTTTTTTTATTTCAGATTCCCTAAAAAGAAAAAGAAAACATAGAAAGAGGTGCCTTATGGCTTTATTTGATTTAACAGACAGTGGCAGTCGAGCTGCTGCAAAGGCTCTAGGGATTATGTCCCAGCAGGACTTGAATTTATTCGAGCGATGCATCGATGAGTCTGACGCAGACCGTGACGCAGACTATTTATTATTCGACCTTGATGGCGGGGAATACACTCAATTCGGAGCTCTTTCAAAGATGCTTAAGAAAGATAAAAGTGTTGACCTAACAACCGAGATCGGGGACAATCACAATGAGCGTTTGGAGAATTTTTTAATTCGCCAAAACTATGGCGCTTTTGTTGACTTTGGAGTACCCTTCGCTTATATGCGAGAGGTAGTGAGAACCCATCGTTTAGCAGATGGATGGTCAGTAGTTTCAGATTATTCTCTGAACGGACGAAGTGGTATCAGCTCGGCGCAACTTACTAGACATGATGATTACTCAGGTACGCTCGCAGAGCAGGCTTGGGTCAACTTGTTCATGGCTACCCACAAAAAGGCTCCTGAGTCCGGCGTGGTTGGTCTAACCCTTAGCGTAGATGACAACGATTAATCCGGTTTAATTGAAGTCTAGTCTGACACACTATTACCTCACACCCTTCTCTGAAGGTTTACTTACGGACTGTAAGGAGACATGAGGAAGGGGCAGAGATGAAGAATCTCCTAGCTCATAGTGTGAAAAGAATGAGTGATGCTACTTTGACAGAGTGGAAATGGAAAACCTGTAAAAAGAATTACCTAAAGTCGTCCGAAATGTGTCATCGAACATATGGGCGCACCCCGATAGTGGTAGAGACCGCAACCGGCCTTTTTGATCTTCGTGATTTGAGAGAGGGGTTGCAATCTTGTAATAGTTCCACTAGGTAGGCATGACGGGAGATCCATTGGATACGAAGTGTGAACCTACCACCCCTGATAGTAGTCGCTCAGAGATGAAGAAAAGATCTCTGAGTACCTCTGACTTACTATGCCTCTGATTTATTTCAGGTGGCGAACAGGGCCCCGAAACCCGTTGTGACGACGTCTTTTAAGACATATAAGAGGTGCAACATAAGGGTGGGAAAGAACAGATGAAGCGTGATAATCATCTGTTGGGACCGAATGAATAGCCTTCTACCATAAGAATAGTTCGCTTATGGATAATAGAAGGTGGCAGGCTGACATACTGGAAGCTGTAAGACCAATATTCAAATTCGTGACCCTACGAACAGGTCCAGCTGGACTGAGGGCATACACGCATGTCCACGTGACAAAACACGGAAATAAAGGTTGAGCCAGACACTGATTCTGGTTGGTAGAGATAGGTTAGAAGAAGCGCAAATGCGACCTAACAAACTCTACATGGATACTTACAGGTAGAAAAGTATCAAGAGTAGAGATGACATGGATTGTTGTCTCTGCGATATATGAGTCTGTATTCTAAATACCATTGAATATAGAGCTCGCTCATATAGCTAAATATTGGAAGAAAGTTATTTATAACCGGCCGCTTCCGTCGAGACAGCACATTAGGGATAAACCCTTTTGGTAGCAAACCTCGATTCTTAACAAGAAAGACCGCAGATCTGGAATGTTAGGGTAGTTACTCTCTGATGTGCAGGAGAGTAATAAAAACAGGGATGATCTGGTAAATCATCGAGCATGTTAGAAAAGCACAGGGGAGGGTTAAGAGATATCTTAACTCAGAGACGCCCCGCGCAAAAGGTAGTGGACGTCCACTTTTTCTCGAAAGGCACACAAGTCTTAATGTAATAAAAACTATTACGGAAGATTTCAGAATCCTCAAAAGTCACCAACTTATTATTAGAATAAGAAAGTGACACGGATTCGCCTGGATGGGTTTATGTACTGCACGGTATGTAAATGCGCTCTTTATGAGCGTAGTCTGTTCTGACCCCCTGAAGATTGCTGCCAGCAACGAAGGTCTTTTAGACCTGGGACCCATAGAGGGTCGAATCTAGTTAAGTGCATTTTGGCCTACGTGGCCACCCCCTTTATACAGTATTGAGCTCCCCCATTTCGGGTCGAGCCATTGGAGTATTATCATGAGTATTCAGCAACAACCAGAGATCGTTAGAGACCTTAATTTCTCACACTTGACAGACAGTGACGGAGACACACGGATATCAGTGATTTGCCCTCGCTCAATGAATGTCATCTGGACAAGATGGTTCTCAAAGCGTGAACAAGAGGCAAATAGCGTGAACACTATGCGAGTAATCGAGATCGCGTGGGACTGCCTTCGTCGTGAAGGCGGAACAGTAACAAAGGTAGAGAAGTCTCTCAAGACAGAGGGAGTAAAGGTATGAGAGATCGCATACTGAGCATAATCTTTTGGAGCTTTTATTTGGCCCCACTCATCTGGTTCACACCATTACCTAGCTTACTCGCAAGGTAAGTGAACTGGCCTTCCCCAACCTAGATCAGCTACTCCATTAGGTCTAGGTTGGGAGTTGGC
>MDTB01129883.1_pt1 | contig 15439 bp, 19 predicted proteins | sample 811161 | NCBI WGS metagenome assembly MDTB01 (sample SAMN05326650, study PRJNA326480) | marine metagenome | isolation source: seawater | place: Mediterranean Sea | collected 2009 | reverse complement strand
TGGAAGAAAAAAATCTATAATATTAGCCCCGAAATAGGAAATTATTATGCCAAAACAAAAAACAAGAAAAAGTGTATCAAAAAGATTTAAAGTTACTGGCTCAGGAAAACTGAAACGTAACAAAGCAGGACATAGTCACATGCTTATTCGTAGAGATAAAGATGTAAAGCGTTCTGCAAAAAAAGCTACTATGGTTGCACCATCTTTTGAAAAAAGAATGAAAAAGATGATGGCGAAAGCAGGAAGTTAAAAGATGCCAAGATCAAATAGTTCAGTTCCCAGACATAGAAGACACCGTAAAATTGTTAAACTTGCTAAGGGTTATTTTGGTGCAAGAAGTCGTAATTTTAAAGCAGCTAAAGATGCTGTTACTAAAGCTGGCTTATATGCTTACAGAGATAGAAGACAGAAAAAACGTCAGTTTAGAAGGCTTTGGATTGTAAGAATTAATGCTGCATCAAGATTAAATGGTTTATCCTACTCAAAGTTCGTACATTTATTGAAGGAGAAAGGGGTTGATTTAGATAGAAAAGTATTAGCAGAACTAGCTGTTAATAACCCGACTGTCTTTGAAGACCTTGTTAAATACTTAAAGAAAAAATAAAAAAATAAGATGTCATTAGATAAAACCATCAAAGGAATTAAGGCATCGTTTTCAAAAGAGTTATCCAAAAGTAGTACTTCATCCGAATTAGAAAAATTTCGCATAAAATTTTTAGGTAGAAATGGCAAAATCGCATCTCTATTTGAAGAATTTAATCAATTACCTTCAACAGAAAAACCACGATTTGGTAAAGAATTGAACATACTTAAAAATGAAGTTACCAAATACTATGAAAATATTTTAGGAGATGACAATAATACTACAGAAGATAATGATACTGATTTTTCTCTGCCTGGTTATGAACTACCAAATGGACATGTTCATCCCTTAGAACAAATTACATCAGAAATTAAATCAATTTTTCAGTCTATTGGTTTTTCTGTAGCATATGGTCCAGAAATTGACGATGACTACCACAATTTTGAGGCTTTAAATGTACCAAAACATCATCCTGCTAGAGATATGCAAGATACATTTTTTATTAATCCTAATACTGTGTTACGTACCCACACATCTAATGTTCAAATTCATTTAATGGAAAATCAAGATCCTCCACTACGTCATATTTGTTGTGGAAGAGTATTTAGGAACGAAGCTGTAAGTTATAAAAGTTTTTGCTTGTTTAATCAAGTTGAGGGATTAGTTATAAATGAAAATTCCTCATTTGCTGAAATGAAAGGTACTTTAGAATATTTTGTTAAAGAAATGTTTGGTGATGGTACAAAAATGAGATTTAGACCAAGTTACTTTCCATTTACAGAACCAAGTGCAGAAGTTGATATATGGAATGACAAATTAAAACAATGGATGGAGATTTTAGGTTGCGGCATGGTTAATCCTAACGTATTTGATAATGTTGGATATGATAATAAAAAATACCAAGGATTTGCTTTTGGAATGGGTATTGAGCGTATTGCTATGATTAAGTATGGAATAAAAGATATCCGTTTATTTTATCAAAATGACAAAAGATTTTTGGAACAATTTTAATGAAAATTTCTCTACATTGGTTAAAAAGATTTGTCAATTTCGAACTAAGTGCTTCAGATTTAGCTGACAAGCTTACTATGAGAGGATTTGAATCCGAGGTTGTTACTGATTTTAATTTATTTGAAAATATTGTTGTAGGAGATGTTCTATCAGCAAAAAAACATCCTGATGCAGATAAGTTGAAATTGTGCTCTGTTTTTGACGGACATAATAAATTCAACGTAGTTTGTGGTGCTCCAAATGTAGATAAAGGACAAAAGATTGTTTTTGCTAAAGTTGGAGCTGTTCTTCCTGGGGATTTTAAAATTGGTAAGGCAAAAATAAGAGGCATAGAGAGTTTTGGAATGATATGTTCAGAAAAAGAGTTGGGAATATCTGATGAACATGACGGTATTATGGTGTTAGATACTGATGTGAAAACCGGAACTCCAATCAAGGATATACTTGGTCCAATTTATAATGCTATAGATATTGAAGTAACACCTGATAAAGCATTTGCTTTAAGCCATAGAGGAATTGCTAGAGAGGTTGCTGCTATGACTGGAACAGTCCTTAAAACGCCATTACCCATGAAAGAACTTAATTCAAACACTAAAGACAGCATATCTATTGAATTAGATAAAAAAAAGGGATGTACGCGGTATATAGCAGGTGTAGTAAAAGGTGTTAAAGTAGGTCCATCACCAAAGTGGCTGGCTGACTATTTAAAATCGGTCGGTCAAAAAAGTATAAATAACCTTGTTGATATCTCTAATTTTATGTTACTGGAAGTTGGGCATCCGACTCATATTTTTGACTTAAAAAAGCTTGCAAAACCTGAAATAAAGGTTTCATGGGCTAAGAAGGGCGAAAAATTTCACGCATTAGATGATGAAACTTACACCTTATCAACTGATCATATGGTTATTACAGACACTAAAAATACCGTTGCTTTAGCGGGCATTATTGGGGGAATGAATAGTGCTGTTTCAGATGATACTACTGAAGTTTTGATTGAAAGTGCATATTTTGATCCAGTAGTTATTAGAAAAGGATCAAAAAAATTAAATTTATTATCTGAAGCTTCAAGAAGATTTGAAAGGGGAACAGACCCGAATGCTGCAAATGAAGCATTTAATTTGATTGTTCAATTAATAGAACAAGTTGCTGGCGGAAAACTTGAGACGCTCATTTCAGATGAATGTGATATGTCTCTTAAACCATCTTCAGTCAAGCTTTCAAGTGAAAAGTTGTTAAAATATGCTGGACAAGTAATACCAGATAAGGAAGTAGATACCATTTTAGAGGGTTTACAAATTCATTCAAAAAAATCCAATAACAACTGGGATTGTTTAATTCCAACATTTAGAACAGATTTACAGACTGAAACCGATTTAATTGAAGAAATATTCAGATGTTATGGTTACGATAAAATTAATTCATCATTTAACTTTTCTTCAATTATGCAATATGCCAATGATGAAGAATCATCAATAACATCATTAAAACATTATTTGTCATCAATTGGTTTTAATCAGTCTTATAATAATTCACTTGAAGATTTTGATGATGTTCAGCTTTTTGGAAATAGTGCAATAAGTGTTATAAATCCATCTTCGGAAAAAATGAATACATTAAGAACCACACTTCATCATGGATTATTAAAAAATCTTGATTTTAACTTTAGAAATGGTTCAGCTAATACTCTTGTATATGAATACGGAACAATTTTTTGCGGAGAAACAACTAGTTTATCAAGCATTAAACAAAAAAACAGTTTCTCATGTCTTGTTCATGGAGACTTGTTCTCAAAGAATGTTCACTTTAATTCTATATCAGCATCATTTAGTTTTCTTAAGGGTGTTGTCCTATCAATTTTTGAAAATAAATTGAATGCAAAAATTAAATTTGTTGAACAGAAGCATTTATATTGCTCGTCATATTTTATTATTCAAGATAATAAAAAACAATCTGTTGGAGCAATTGGCATAATAAAATCTGAATTATTAAAAAAATTAGATATAGCACACAAAAGCGAAGTTGTATTACTCGATATAAATCCAACAATTTACACGGAGTATTGTAAATATAATATTAAAGCAAAAGATATTATTGCATTTCCAGCAGTTGTAAGAGATCTCAATTTTAAAATTGATAGTAAAATTAATATTGGAGATGTATTGCTAAGAATGAAATCGGTTAATCAATCAATTCTCCAAAATGTAAAACCTGTAGATATTTATCAATCAAAAAATGATACAACTACAAAAGATGTGTTATTTAAATTGACTTTCCAATCTTCTAAAAAAACACTTGAAGATAAAGATGTAAATGCAGTTATTGCTGAAATTATAAATGTGGTTACCGAAAAATTTAATGCTAAATTAAGAGATAATTAGAGGTAAATATGGAATCAAATAAAAAACTAGTAAAAGTAAGAATTTTTGGTCAAGAATATCCTATTAGAGCTTCGTCAAATGAAGACTATATTAAAGAAGTTGCAGCATATGTAGATCAAAAAATGAATGAAGTTCAACGTTCAGTACCGTCATCAATGAATGCTTCGAAGATAGCTATTTTAGCTGCTATGAACATTTCTGATGAGCTTTTTGGTGCTAGAAGAGGAGAATATTCATTTAAAGGTGAAGTAGAATCAAAGATAAAATCTTTAATTGAAAGAATCGAAGAAATAACCGATTAAAAGGGGATTGTTGTGGAAACATCAATATTATCTGGTTTAGAAGCCAGTAAAGCGCTATATAGTAGTCTTGAAAGCAGAATCACTTCTCTTAAAAGCAAAGGTATTGTCCCTGGTCTGGCAGCAGTATTGGTTGGAAACAATCCTGCATCAGAAATTTACGTAAGAAATAAAACCAAAAAATTTGAAGCACTTGGATTAAAAACAGATCTTTTTAGATTGAACGAAGATGTTTCAGAGTTAGAATTATTATCTTTAATAGAAAAGTTAAACTCGGATAATCAGTTTCATGGTATTTTAGTTCAATTACCATTACCAAAACATATCAATAGTGAAAAAGTATTAAATGCTATTATACCAACAAAAGATGTTGATGGTTTTCATCCTGAAAATGCAGGCCTTTTATCAATAGGTAAACCCCGTTTTATTCCTTGTACTCCAAAAGGAATGATTTATATCCTGAAACACTTTAATATCGATTTAAATGGTAAACATGTTGTGGTTATCGGAAGAAGTAATATCGTTGGTAGACCATTTTCCATACTTACCAGTTTAAAAGATCTAGGAAATGCCACAGTTACTATTTGTCACAGCGGAACCAGAGATTTAAAATACTTTTCGAAACAAGCAGATGTTTTGGTTGCTGCGCTTGGGTCACCTGAATTTGTCGATGCATCATACATCAAAAAAGGTGCCTGTATTTTAGATGTTGGAATTAATAGAATTGAAAAAAATGGAAAATCTAAAATTGTAGGCGATGTCAACCAAGAAAGTGTTATGGGTATAGCTAGTTCATTAACTCCAGTGCCAAAGGGTGTTGGTCCTATGACTATTGCTATGTTAGTAGAAAACACAGTCTTATCCGCAGAATTATTATTAAATTAATTTTGTACCATATTAGGAGATTTTAATGCTTAAAAAAAATATCATATTAATTATAGCTTCACTTATTTTCATTTCATGTAATGGAAATGTCGATGAGATTGAAGTAAAGAAAGCTCGTCAATTTTTTGAATCAGTTTTTCAAGATCAAGTAATAGATAGTCCTGAATTTCAAGCATCTTTAGGTTATAAATCTAATTACGATAAGTGGGATGATTTAACATGGCAAGCGTTCAGAAAGAAATCAAAAAGAGCAGCTGATGACCTAGTATATCTAAAAAAGAATATTAACTTTGATAGATTAGATGAAAATACCAAAATCAGTTACAAACTAATGGAAAAAAAGCTTCAAAGGTCTATAGATTCAGATAATTTTATTTTTCATGGATATCCAGTAACTCATAGAGGAGGAAAACATTCAAGTATTCCATCTTTTCTTATCAATTATCATCGTGTTGATGAAGAGCAAGACGTAAAGGATTACATAGGACGTTTACGAAACATTGAACCATTAATGGATGATTTAATGGAGCAATTATCATTAAGGCAAGATGTTGGAAAATTAGCTCCAGCGTTTGTTTATCCGCAAGCTATCAAAACTTCAGAAAATATCCTTTCCGGTTATCCATTTCAAGAGATAGAAAAACAAAATGTTATTTATGATGATTTTATGAAAAAATTAAATGCATTAGATATTTCAGATGCTGTAAAACTACGTTATCAAAGCGAAGTAGAAGCTGTTTTATTGACAATTGTAAATTTTTCCTACAGAAAGTTTATTGATTTTTTAAAAGAGCAGCAAAAATTTGCAGATAATAATCATGGTGTTTGGAAGTATGAAGATGGTGCTGAGTACTATCAATATACCTTAGATGGTTACACAACTCTAGGTTTAACAGCAGAAGAAATTCATGAAATTGGTTTAAGTGAAGTTGATAGAATCCATCAAGAAATATATGTTATTATGGATAAAGTTAATTTTAATGGTACACTAAATGAATTTTTTGATTTTATGAGGGAGGATCCTCAGTTCTATTATCCAGAAGGTCCAGTCGGAAGAAAAATGTATTTGGATCAAGTAAATGTTGTTGTTGATACTCTTTCAAATAGAATTGAAGAATTGTTTTATGGTTTACCATCTATTCCTCTGCAAGTTAAGGCAGTAGAAGCCTATAGAGAAGCATCTGCAGGTATAGCTTTTTATCAGCGAGGCCAAGCTGATGGAAGCAGGCCAGGAACATATTATGCTAACTTGTATAGTATGAAAGATATGCCAATCTATAAACTTGAAAATCTAGCATACCATGAAGCCATTCCAGGGCATCACATGCAAATTTCAATACAATTAGAAGTTAAAGATATGCCTAGTTTTAGAAAATATGGTGGTTATAGTGTTTATGCTGAAGGTTGGGCTCTTTATTCAGAAACACTACCAAAAGAAATTGGCTTGTATAAAGATCCATATTCTGACTTTGGTAGGTTATCTGGTGAGTTGTGGCGTGCTTGTAGATTAGTTGTGGATACCGGTGTTCATCATTACAGATGGACTAGAGAAGAAGGAATAGAGTATTATTTAAATAATACAGCAAATCCCGAAGGAGATTGCATTGGAATGGTTGAAAGACATATTGTTTGGCCTGGACAGGCAGTTTCATACAAGATAGGAATGTTGAAAATTCAAGAATTAAGGGCTTATGCAGAGAAAGAATTAGGAAACAAATTTAAAATACAAGAATTCCATGACGTTGTTCTTAAAAATGGTTCCGTAACTATGGATATTTTAGAAGAAATCGTTTTAAGTTGGGTCGATAGCAAATAAAATGATTATAATCAAAACAAGTACAGATAGTCATAAGGCAATGAAAATTATTGCAAATGAATTATTGAATGAGAAATTAGCTGCATGTGTAAATATGATCCCTCGAATGCGCTCTAAATATGTGGTAGATGGAAGAATTGTTGAAAGCAGAGAGGTTATTCTTTTGATTAAAACAACAAAAGACCTAGAAAAGAAAGTTTATAAAACTATTAAAAAACTACATAATTATGAGATACCTGAAATATCAACTATCCAAACATCTAAAGTTGATAAAGATTATGATAAGTGGTTAAAAGATTTTGTTGAAAAGTAGTTCATGAAAATAGAAAACTTGTCTGAAAAAAGCGTTTTAAAATTTGTTATTATAACACTTTCGTCGATAATGCTCTTGACAACAGTAGTTGTCCTTTTTTTTAATTTAGATACTTTAAAACAAAATTTTTTTGACAAGCAAGTTCAGAAATTGACTATAATTCCAGATAACGAGGAAAATATACTGCGAGTGGTGTTTACCGGAGTAAGCTCACCATTAACTCCTCATATAGCGCAACAAAGTGTTGTTATATCAATCAACAATAAAAATTATGTATTTGACGCTGGTTCAAGATCTACAGCAAACTTTATATCGCAAGGAACATTAGATGCAGCTTTTATTGAAGCAGTATTTATCACCCATACCCACTCAGATCATATTGGTAGCTTAGGAGAGCTTGTTTTAGCTTCATGGGGTAGAGGAAGAACGTCATCTCTTCCGGTTTATGGAGCAGGTAAAGAAATTCAGAATGTAGTAGATGGTTTTAACCTTGCTTATTTGCCAGATCGAGAACATAGGACAACTCATCATGGTGAAGAGTTTTTTAAAGCAGAAAATGGGCTTTTAGTAGCTAAAATCTTTCCAATGCCTAATTTTGAACGACTAGTGTTTGAAGATAGTAATATTAAAGTTTTTGCTTTTGTAGTTCCTCACGGTCCTATTCATGGAGCAGTGGGATATAGAATTGTTGCAGATGATAGATCTGTGGTTATATCAGGTGATACAGATGTTATGAAAGATTATAATTTTATAAATGGGGTAGATGTGTTAATTCATGAAGCTATTATTGAAGAAGTAAGTACAAAAGTTAGTGAATCAGCATATAGATTAGGTAATAAAAGAATAGCTGAGATTTTTAAGGATATTAATGAATATCATGCTAATTTAATTGATTATGATAAGAACCCAGGCTTGTTAAGCAAACTAGAAGAAATTGATTTAGGAATGTTAGCACTTATCCATATTATTCCAGATAAAGATAATATCATTGTTAAAAGAGTATTGAAGCGTTTTAAATCAAAATCTAAGCATGAAGTTGTTGTTGCTGATATTAATATGGAAATACATTTACCATTACAATCGAAAGAGATTATAGTTAAATGAGTTTGATTGATAGTTTAAATTGGAGATATGCAACAACCAAATTTGACACAAATCGTGTAGTTGCTGACACTGATATCAAAAAACTTAAAGAAATTGTAAAGCTTTCACCGTCATCATGGGGTCTTCAGTGTTATAAAATACTTATTGTCGCTGATAATGAATTAAAACAACAACTACTTCCTGCTGCATATAATCAAAATCAAATAGCTGATTGTTCTCATTTATTTGTTTTTTGTAGCTTGAAAAAAGTTTTTGAAGCTGACATCGATATTATGATAGAGCAATTTCACTTTTTGAGGAAAAATGATGATAATTATAGTAGAGCAAGTACAGAAAATTATGCATCTGGAGCAAAAAAAAGTATTTTAGGCATGAATGAACAAAAACAAACAGAATGGCTTAAAAAACAATGCTATATAGCCTTGGGACAGTTAATGGTTGGTTGTGCTGATATGCGAATTGATTCATGTCCCATGGAAGGTTTTAAATCAGATGAGTTTGATAGAATTCTTGAATTAGAATCTCAAAATCTAACCTCAGTTGTTTTATTACCTGTAGGTTATAGGTCTTCAGAAGACAAATATCAACATAAAACAAAGGTTAGAAAACCAAATAATCTTCTTTTTGTTGATGAATAAATATTCTAATATAAGAATAATTCAAAAGTTCAAAACTTCGGAAATAATTTTAAGGGGCTTAAAATATGAAAACAGAATTAAATAAAAAAAATAATCAAACCACAGTTGTTATAGATGTTTCTTATCAGGTTGAAAATAATGTTGCTAGAGATTTTGTAAGAGATGAACATGCAACAGTTTTTTACAATCTTAAAGATGACGGAATACTTCGGTTTGAATGGTATTTAAATGAAGAAGATAAAACAGGAACCCTAATTGAAGTGTTTGATAGTTCACAAGTATGGGAAGAAGTAGGAAATAAATTAATTGGTTCACCAGTAAACCTTAGGTTAAGAGAGTTATTTACAATTGAAAAAATTACTGTTTTAGGTGAGATAAGTGATGCCTTTAAAGAAAAGCTTAAACCGATGTCACCTCCGATTGTGAAAGCTTATACTGGTGGAATTCGTCAAGATAAGTAAAGATGGAAATTTTTTATATAGCAATTGCCTCTTTAGTAGTTTTTGGCTTAAACCTATTTCTTGGATTTACAATTTTTCGCATGTTAAAAAAAATCCCTAATTCATCAAATGATAAAGAAGATCTATTAAATGAAAGAGCAGGAAATATAGCTGTAGAAGCTGCGAAAAAGGCCCTGAATGAGACTTTAAAGCAAAACGCAGAGCTCCAAAAAAAAGACTGGGATGGGTACAAGAAAGATTTAGATCTAACTTTAACGCCTGTTAAAAAATCGCTTGAAGATTTACAGAAAAACATATCAGAGGTTGAAAAAGATCGTGTTGAAGACAAAGGTAAGCTTGATGAAAAATTAAAAGATTTAATTGGAACTACTGCAAGTTTAAGTAGAGCTCTTACTTCAAGTTCAGAAACGGGAGACTTAGGAGAAACAATCCTTCGTAATTTAGTAGAAAAAGCAGGAATGATTAAATACATAGACTTTGTTGAACAGACATCTACAGGTAATAGGAGTATTCCAGATATGGTTATTAATTTACCAGGAGGTGGAAAAATTCCAATTGATTCTAAATTATCACTTGAGACATTCGATAAAGCAATGGATTCATCTGATAAATCTCAACGAAAAGTTTTAGAAGAAAAGCACGCTAATAATTGCAGAATATTAATGCGTAATTTATCAAAACAGGAATATCATAAGCAGTTTGATGGGCCTATAGAATTTGTTGTAATGTTTATTGGTAGTGAACCAGCATATCAAATGGCATTAAAACATGATGGAAAACTCTTTTTAGACGGAGCAGATAAAAAAGTATTTGTCGTTTCTCCACTATCATTATTACCATTGCTTAGTTTAGTATCCGAAGCATGGAGACAATTCCAACTAAGCACTAATGCTAATCAAGCTATTCAAATTGCCAAGGATTTAACAGATCGTCTTAAAATTTATGAAGAAAAATATCAAGCAGTTGGAAGTAAGATTTTGGCATTGGGTAAAGCTTACAACTCTTCTGTTTCATCTTATAATGCTCGATTAAAACCCTCTGTAAGAAACCTCCAAAAATTACAAGGACAACCAGAAGATTTAATGGATATGGAAAGCGTTCCAGTTGATGTTACGCCGGTTATTGAATCGTTAGAAGCTAAAAACGAAGAAGAAGAGTAATGTATTTAATAAACTTATCAAATATAGCTTAAAGCCCAGTCATTTAGTTTATCAAGTACTGGAACCAATGATTTACCTTTATTTGTCAAAGAATACTCTACTCTAGGTGGAATTTCAGCATAGATTTTTCTAGAAATTATATTATTCTTTTCTAAGTCTCTTAATTCTCTTGTTAACATATTTTTGCTTATACCGTCAATACCTCTTTGCAAAATACCAAAGCGATTAATATTTTGAGCAATTCTCATAATAATAATAGGTCTCCATTTTCCACCAATCATGCTCATAGAATAGGTGATAGGGCATGATTCAACTGTACATCCGCATATATCCTCAAAACATTGTGTTTGTTTCATAATAGTCCTCTTTTTGTTACTATATTATAAATTAGTGCCTACTTGTGTAATTTAGTATTAGGTATTAATTTTTCATATAATTTTTTTGAAAGGAAATTTTAATGAAAAGTAAACCATTTTTAGTACAGCTTGAAAAAGGAAAGACTTACGCATGGTGTCAATGTAATTCATCGGCAAATCAACCGTTTTGTGATGGAAGTCATTCAATGCCAAGCAAGCGAAATGAAAATTTATTAGCGAACCTAAAGGAAATAAACTTAATCTCAAAAGATTCTGAATTACTAGTATCAACAAGTAATAAAAAACCAATTGTATTTACTGCTAAAAAGAATACAGAAGTAAGTTTATGCGGTTGTAAAGAATCAAATAACGCTCCGTATTGTAGTGGAGCACACGAAAATATTTAAAAGAAAGGAAAATAAAATGAATAATAAAAATGAACCTCATGTATTAGATATTAAAAAAGATAAGAATTATGCTTGGTGTCAATGCAGCGAGTCAGAAGGTCAGCCATTTTGTGATGGTAGTCATTCTAAAACCGATCACAAGCCAATTGTGTTTAAAGCAGATGTATCCAAAGAAGTCTCTCTTTGTGGTTGTAAACAATCAAAAAATGCACCATATTGCGATGGAACGCATTTAACATTGTAATAATGAGCATTGATTTAACATATTATAGGATATTTATACTCTTTGTGGCACGTTTAGTATTAGCTGCCATCATATTTAAAGCGGGTATTAATAAGTTACCTGTTTCTGAGGTGGGTGGACTTGTAAAGCAGCTACCTGAATTTCTTCGATATCTGGTAGTACTTTTTGAAATTGTTGGACCAATTTTCCTTATTTTAGGAATACGATTCATTAAATTACAATTATTAGGTTCTGCTATGATTGCAGTTGTAATGCTTGGTGCAAGTGGTATGAAATATTTCGTATCTGGAAGCGCTTTATTATCGAGCGGTACAATGTATCCATTTGCATTATGTTTATTAGCCTTAATTTTTCTAACTGAAGAATAAATTAGTTAGTATATTACAATTCATTTTTAAGGGGAAAGTGTGAAAAAAAATATTATTTTAGTTCTAATTCTTGCTTTATTTGGTGTCTTTGTTCAAGAGAAGATTGTTGAGCAAGACATTCGTAAGGCCATTGTTTCTTTTAATGATAATCCATCTTTTACTAAAGAAACAATCAGTGAGGCAGATTTATATGATGCTGCTATAACAATTTTTACTGCTACATGGTGTGGCTATTGTAAAGGGGCAAAGCAATTACTAAATGAAAAAGGAATTGTTTATTACGAAGTAGATGTTGAAAAATACAATATTTCAAAACGTAAATTGAAAGAGATCGGCATTGAGGACTTTTTTGTTCCTCAAATATTTGTTGATGGTATTGCTATTGGTGGTTTTTCGGACTTGAAAAAAATCCTTGGAAGTGATATGCCAGTTCCTGAAGTTTAAAGTACGAGTATTTAATATTTTTACCAGGGGAATTGTAAGTTTTGCATGTATCTAATTTTATAGTCAGTGATGAACGTAATCTATATGATTTGTTTAAAAATATAGATAACATTTTTAACGACGGAACAACTGTTCATACTGATCGAAATACAACCAAAAAAATTCATTTTCAAGACAGAGACTTTGCAGTTAAATCATTTAAAACCCCAAATTTGCTTCAGCGATTTGGTTATGCAAATTTTAAAAAACCAAAGGCGCAACGCTCATTAGAGTTTTCTCATAAAATAATCGATGCAGGTTTGCATTCACCTAAACCTATTGGTTACGTAATAAGTATAAATAATCTTCAAATTCAGAAAAGTTATTATATATCAGAATTTCATTCATTTGAACATGATTTAGTACCAGTTTTTGATAACTTTGATAAACATATATTTCTTCTTAACAGCTTTATTAAAAATATTATTATTATGCATGATCAATATATATATCATCATGATTTAACCAAAAGAAATATCTTAATTAATACATCTTCAGATAATAATTTTAGTTTTGTGGATAATAATAGAATATCTTTTACTAAGATGTCATTGAAGATGCGTATGGAATCTATTTCTAAATTAACAAATGACATAAGCAATCTTAATAAACTAGCAACTATGTATAGTAATAATTCAAACTATGATACTGATCAATGTATTTACTATATACAAAAAGGATTTAAAAAAAGCCAACGATATAAGAATGTTAAAAATTTTTTGAAAGGAAAATAAAAAAGGCGCCTTCGACGTGACGCCTTTTTCAACTCGAGGTAATCAGAGATAACTATTTTTGTATGTTATAAGCAATACTTTCATCGTTTTCAACTTGACTGAGTTGTGGATCAGTTTCGTCAATCAGTATTTCTTCTACAGCAACTTCCGTATTTAATGCTTCAAATACTTCATTTGCATAATTAGTAGAGTAAAGATTTCCATTCCATTCAAAAGTTTGATTAGAACCTAATTCATTTCGTGCTTCATGAAATGCATCATTAAAAGAGGGAACATGCGTGGTTTCAATGACATCTTCTTCAAGTGATGGCACTGTTTCCGTAGTCATGGCTTCATTACTGACTAAATTACCCATATTAACGTTATTAACTAATGGGGTAACTTCTACATCCACAGTGCCTTCATTGCTTAAGCTTTCTGAGGTCATATCGGCTAATTCTTCATTTTTAGATTCATCCATAAGAAAAATCAAAGAACCGATAGATAAAATTACACCCGCTAACACGAATTTTTCAACATTATTATACATATATTTTAACTCCATTTGTTATGCCTCTTAATGTCTCTTTCATAATCTATTTACACCAATTATGAACAAATGTTCCTTGTTATATTAATTATTATCATAGTATGTTATCTGAACTTTACCTATTTTGTGTGAATTGAAATTTTTAAATAATTATAGAGGTAAATAATGAATAGATTTATTTTGTTTAAGAGAAATATTATTTTTTTGTTAGTTCTTTTTTTAATTACTTGTAGTAGCGATGATAAACCTACTGCTCCAGAACCAGTACCACCTACAGCAAGTTTTTCGATGGAACCAACAACCGGTTATGCTCCATTACCTGTACAGTTTACCTCGACTTCCACAGGAGAAATAACGACACATGCATGGGATTTTAATAATGATCTTTCAACGCAATCTGCGGAAGAAAATCCATTATATACTTATACAGTAGCAGGAGCGTATTCTGTAAGATTAACCGTAAGCGGTCCGGGTGGTAGCAGTTTTATTATTCAAGAAAACTCTATAAATGTTTTAGAAGCGGCTGCACCTATCGTTGAAGATGTAGAAACAACAACGGATGAAGATGTATCTTTGACACTTACCCTAGCCGCAACTGACCCGCAAGATTTAGATTTAACTCTAAGTTTAGGTACTATGGAACCATCAAATGGAACAGTAACATTAGTTGGAACTACTTTAACTTATACACCTGATGCAAATTGGAACGGTACAGATACCGTAAGTTATTTAGCTAATAATACATATCTGGATAGTAATGAAGGATTAATAACAATTGTTGTAAACCCGGTTGATGATGAACCCAATACATTTGATGTTCAAGCTGAAACTGATGAAGATACAGCTATATCCATTGCATTGACTGCTTCGGAAGTAGATGGAGAAAGTTATACTTTCTCAATTATTACTGCTCCTTCAAATGGAACAGCTTCTTTTAGTAGTGGAAATACTGTGACTTACACACCAAATGCAGATTATAATGGAACAGACACCTTTACGTTTGAAGCAGCGGATAATAGAGATGCAAGCAGAACCAATATTGCAACTGCTACTATTACTATTAATGCTGTTAATGATGCACCTATTGCAAATGATGTCACTGCAAATGTAAGTGAAACTCGTCAAGATTTAACCTATTTTACAAAAAAAGAAAATTCATTTGATGACATCTCAATCAGTGCTAGATCAATGAATATTTCCTTAGATGCTACAGATGTTGATAATTCAAACTTGACATATATTGTAGTAACTGATGTTTCAAGTGGTTCCTTGCAGTCAGATGGAACCTCATCAATTATCTATACACCAACTACTGATTTTAATGGAACTGATTCATTTACTTATAAAGCAAACGATGGCACTGTAGATAGTAACATTGCAACAGTAACCATTACAGTAGATGCTGTAAATGACGCACCAGTAACGCAAGATGTTTCGTTTACTACAGACGAAGACACTGCGTATACTGAAAGTTATACCTCTTATGTCACTGATGCAGAGGGAGATGACTTAACTTTAATTAATGTTACTGAGCCATCAAATGGAACAGTTGCTTGTGATGGTTTAGAATGTACTTATACTCCATTTCAAAATTTTAATGGAACTGATACATTTACCTATATGGCTAATGATGGAGAATTAGATAGTAATATTTCAACTGTATCAATTAC
>MDTB01027821.1_pt1 | contig 15439 bp, 14 predicted proteins | sample 811161 | NCBI WGS metagenome assembly MDTB01 (sample SAMN05326650, study PRJNA326480) | marine metagenome | isolation source: seawater | place: Mediterranean Sea | collected 2009 | reverse complement strand
GGAATAAGAGCTGTACAAATTATTATATCAATTTTTTTTAATGTTTCTGAAAGTAATTCTTCTTGTTTCTTTTTAAATCCATCAGAGGCTTCTTTTGCATAACCTCCTTCTGTTTCTAAATTTTCAGATCCTTCAACTGTTAAAAATTTACCACCTAAACTTTCGACTTGCTCTCTAGAAGCCATTCTTACATCGGTAGCGAAAACTACTGCTCCCATTCTTTTGGCTGTTGCAATAGCCTGTAATCCTGCAACTCCTGCTCCAACTACTAATACTTTTGCTGCTGGAATGGTTCCTGCTGCTGTCATCATCATAGGAACTGCTTTTTCATAAACCTGGAATGCTTCAACTACAGCTTTATAACCAGCCAAATTAGCCTGGGATGAAAGTATATCCATCGACTGTGCCCTAGTAATTCTAGGAAGTAATTCCAATGAGAAGCTGTTTATTTTTTTTGAGCTCAGTTTGTCTAATTTTTCTTTGTTTGAAAAAGTATTTAAAGAACCAATTAAAGTTTGATTTTCTTTTAAAAAAGATAACTTTTCATCATTTGGTAAACCTAATTGAATTAATACTTCAGTATTGCTTATTATTTCTTTTTCGCTATCTAAGAAATTAACACCAAAATTTTTGTACTCATCATCAGCAAAACCTAAGTGTAAGCCATAATTTTTTGATAAGTATAAATCAAATTCTAGGTCAATATATTTTTTTGCGATATCTGGTGTTATAGCAATTCTCTTTTCAGTATTTATATTTTCTGAAACTGATGATAATTTCATAGAAGATTATTTTATGATTATAATAGGAAAATTGCCATCAAAACTAAAACTAAAATAACAGCAACTGTTCCCCATAGGACTAATTTAGTGAAATTATTCCAGGTATTTTTATGGTTTTCATTATCCATAAAACTATTTTTGTCTTGCTTTAAATTTTGGATTTGTTTTATTTATAACATAAACACGACCTCTTCTTCTAACCAATTTAGAATTAAGGTCTCTTTTTTTTATAGACTTTAAGGAACTTTTAATTTTCATAGGATCTAAGTACACTAATTTGTTTAAATTTAAAATATTTTTTTAGACCAAGTAATAGGAGTCTTATCATTTTCAATTTCTAAGTCATAATTATATTTAAATTCTTTTGGTCCTTTCTCTTTAATATAATCTATTAGATCATCGATAGATTGATCTAAACTATAATTTGTCTTATAATTTATGAGTTTTCTTGCTTTATCTGATGAACATGCTGCATACTTTACTTCATTGGGTCTATCTTTAACATATACAGGATCAAGATTAAACTGCATCTTGTTGGCAATCATTTCAGCTAAATTATTAATTGTTATAGTTTCTTCATCAGGTCCGATATTTAAAATCTCACTTTTAATTTTTTTATTTGTACACAATTGGTCTAAACAATAAATACAATCACGTACATCAGAAAAACATCTTTTTTGAAAACCATCTCCATAGATTATGGGTTGTTTATTTTGTATCATCATATTTACCATTATTGATGCCACATTACGAAATGGATCATCATATTTTTGTTTTTTTCCAATTATATTGTGCGGTACAGCAATATTAAATTCTATATCGTGGGTTTTAGATAGGATTTTTAAAATTTCCTCAGCTGCTACTTTTGATACACCATAAGGGTCAACTGGTTTGCAAATGTTTTCTTCTCTAAATGGTGACTTTATATCACCATATCTAGCCATTGAAGAGCAATAAACAATTCTTTTCACTTTTTTTCTTATAGCTGCTGTAAATACTGAAACACTTCCAACCAAATTACTTCTAGTTATTAAAGTTGGAGAGATACTTGATAAACCTTCGTGAGCATAAGCAGCGGCATGACAAACTACATCTACATCATCCTTAATAGATTGCGTCATAAAATCTAAGTTTTCACAATCACCTTTATAAAAAATTGCATCAGAGGAAATATTTTCAACATCACCACCAATCAAATTATCACAACCTGAAACTTTATATCCTTTTTCTAAATAGTAATCAGAGAGATTTGATCCTAAAAAGCCAGCTATACCTGTAATGAAAATGTGCATATTATATGTGCCTGGCAATGTCCTGCTCTTCCATGTCTTAAGACAAAGTACCATCGGCGCAGAAAGGCTTGACTTCCGAGTTCGGAATGGGATCGGGTATGACTCTTTCGCAATAATTACCAGGCAAAAGCTTTATACTTAATATCAATTCATATTCAAGTGTTTAAATTTAATTGAATATTCAATTTAAATTAAGGTTTCTAAGTAAATTTAACAAAATATATTTATATTTATTAAAAAAAGTAATAATCCATAGTACATTTACAATGAATTATTACTTTTTTTATTTAATTTCCTATCTGATAATTTTTTTTGGATTACATTTTATTTCAAAAAAGCTCAATTTATACGACATTCCAAATAAAAGAAAACTACATAAATCTAAAATAGTTAATACAGGCGGAATAATAATTTTTATATTTTATTTAATAGTAATTAAAAACTTTGAGTTTAATAATGTTTTAGAAAATTTAATAGTTGTTGGATTTTTAATAATTCTTGTTGGTTTCATTGATGATAGAAATAATTTGAGCCCAGCTGTAAAACTTATTTCATTATCATTACCTTCTGTATATATAATTGTTTCAAACAATTTTATTATTCAAAGCTTGGGAAATTATGATCTTCTGGGTACACTATTGCTGGGAAAAGTTGCTTTAATATTTACATTTTTGTCAGTAGTTCTTCTAATAAATTCAGTAAATTACCTTGATGGAATTGATGGACTTTTACTATCTTTTGTAGCTACCACATTTTTATATCTTATATTTTTGACTGAAGATAAAAATATACATCTATTAATTTATTATTTATTAATACCAGTTATTATAAATTTAATTTTTAATTTTTTTTCATTTGGAAAAAACTTAAAAATATTTAATGGAGATGCAGGCAGTTTATTTTTTGGATTTTTAATTTCTTTTTTTCTAATCTATTTTAATTTATACTTAGATATTCATCCTATAATTTTAGCATGGAGTGTTTGGTTACCTGTTTATGACTTTTTATATATAACTTTTTATAGGTTGATAAATAAGAAAAATATATATAATGCCGATAATAACCATTTTCACCATATTATTTTAAAAAAATTTAATAATAATCATTTTTATTCAGTAGGTTTAATTTCAATTATTAATGTAGTTGTTTTATTAGTTGGTTTTTTGATTTCTCAAATAAGCAAAGATTTTTCTTTTTTACTATTTATATTTTTATTTATCATTTATGTTGGTTTCAGATTAAACATAAATTTAAAAAAAATTTATTAATTTACTAATATCTTGAAAATTCCATAAGTGAAAAAATTTTAAAAATAATGAAAAATTAAACTCAAATAAAAGAATTAAATTTAAGTTTTTTAAAAAAATAAAAATATTAAACTTAAAGGATATTAAAAATTTGAATTATAGGGTTATTTAGTTTAATAAAAGAAAATATTTTATGATATCAAAAAAAATTATTATATATTGAAAATAGGTGAATTTTTATTTTAAAAAATATTTTTTTAGACAATAAAATTATAAAAAATATCTCTTAATTTCTTGTATATCAAATAAAGTTGAAGTAAATGCATTAAATGTAATTGAAATAAGTTCGAACGTATTTACGACTCTTGACGTTAAAAGAAATTAGTGAAAACTTAAATTTTTCAAATCTTGAAATTTATAAAAAAATCAGAACTTATAAAACATAGGATAAAATTAAGTTTAGTAAAAATGCGATCACTTTACCCTGTGTAAAGATAGATAAAAATTTATTTTTGCTCCAAATTCTATTGTAAATAAAAAGGTAAATGATTATTCATTGAATGCAGGCAATCTAGCGAAAATAATTCATAAATTTAAAATTTAAATTAAATCAAATATTAAAATATTGATCTATATTTTTTAAGACATCAATTTTACTTCTTAATGGAATTTCGTAATAATATTTATTTTCAAAGTCTGAGAAATTAATTTCTTTTATATTTTCTATCTTTGCCAAAGAAAAATCATTTTTTAACTTTAAAATCCCTATACCATGATCAAAATTCCCTATAAAAAAATCACAATTCTTTGAATAAGTTAATTGCACACCTATTTTCCAAACATCACCTGTCCATGTCCGACTTATCCTTGGAACATGACATTCTAAATAATTTTGTGGAATAAAATCATGAAAAACAATTATGCCATCTTGTTTTAAAAATTTTATAGAATTGAGTAAATCTCTTTTACATTGTTCATATTCATGAAGACCATCAATAAATATCAAATCAAAAAATTTTTCATTTTGATTAAAAAATTCGTCACTAGTCATTCTATGTGTTCCACCTGAAATGGGGTCCACACCAATTTTATTTGCTGTATTTATTTCTTTAAAAACAGTTTCATGCTGAACTCCAATTTCTAAATATGAAAAATTTTTATTATTTATCTTTATTTTATCTTGAATGTATTTTAATAAATCCGCTCTATTAAAATCTGTTTTTTCAAATTTAATAACAGTATCTTTTTTATTTCCATAAATAAATTTGTATATTTTAAATTTAAGTTCTTCTAATCTAACTTTTATCATTTATTTTTAAATTCTTAATATAATCACTTATTTTTAAATTTTAAATAAAAGTTTTATATTTTAATATTTAGCTATAAAATAAATTTTATATGAAAGTTTTTGACTGTATAACATATTTCAATGAAGATGGTATTTTAAGTTTAAGATTTGAAAAATTAAATAAAGTCGTAGACTACTTTGTAATAATTGAATGCTCTCATGTTCACAGTGGAAATTATAAAGGTAGAAACTTTGACATTAATAAATTTGAAAAGTTTAAAGAAAAAATTATTTATCGTTATGCAGATATTACAGAGGATAAGGAACTCTTGTATAAAGCTAAATATAATAAATTAGTTATTGAAAACTATCAGAGAAATTACATTAAAAATGCTTTAAATTATGCTAATGATGAAGACTTAGTAATTATATCTGACTGTGATGAAATACCAAATTTAAATAAAAAATTAATAAGTAAAATTATAAAAGGTAAATATTTTAAAAATTATTTTTTTATCCAAAAGTTTTATTACTATAAGCCGAATTTGCAATTATTTGAAAAATTTTTTTTTTTTTATAAACAAGTTAGATGGTTGGGATCTAAGTTAATCAAGAAAAAATATTTAAAATATCCTCAAGATTTACGTTCCTTAACATCATATTCAAGAATAAGTTTTTTACGAAGAATAATTCAAAAAACAAAATTAATCGAAAATGGTGGTTGGCATTTATCTTTCATGCAAACTCCTAAAGGTATTCAAAAAAAAATTTCATCTTATTCACATCAAGAATATAATAACTCTAAATTTAATTCGATAGATGTAATTGAAAAAAAAATTAAAAATAAAGAAGATTTATTTAATAGAGGTTATTATTTAAAATACAAAACTAAAAATAGTCTTGTTAAGTTTATAAAAGATAATAATATTTCTTTATTCTCAGAAGATAATTTTTAACAATTTTGAATTAATGTATCATTTTTTACCATAATAGCTTTTAATCCATTCTGAATGTTTTTCTAAACCTATTTCTACTGAAGTTTCATTTTTTATTTTTGTGACTTTCTTTAGAAGGCTAATATCAGCTTGAGTTTTAAATACATCTCCTTTTTGTTTATTAATTTTAATTAATTTAGGTTTTGCATCTAAATTATTACTAATTAAATTAATTACTTTTTTTAAAGCAACTGTTTTTGAGCTACCAATATTTAATAAATTGTATTTTTTGTTTTTTTTTATAAAAATAATTTTTTTAAGATGTTTAATCACATCATCTATAAATGAAAAACTTCTATAATGATCACCTTGATTAAAAATTTTTATTGGTTTTTTTTTTAAAATATTTAATGAAAATTTTTGTATAGCCATGTCGGGCCTATCCCATGGTCCATAAACGGTAAAAAATCTCACACCTGTTATATCCAAGTCATAAAGTTTTGAATAACTATGTGCAATTATTTCATTACATTTTTTAGTTGCTGCATAGAATTGAATTGGATTATCCGAGCTAGTCTTCTCTGAAGTTGGATATTTCTCAGTTTCTCCATAAACACTGCTTGAACTAGCAAAAACAAAATGTTTAGTTTTTTTTTTCTTTATTTGTTCAATTAAGTTATAAAAACCCTTAATATTACTATCAAAATAAGCATCGGGATTTTGGATTGAATACCTTACGCCTGCCTGAGCTGCCAAATTTACTACATAATCGATTTTTTTTTTAAATAAATTTGAAATAAATTTTTTGTCAGATAAATCTCCTTTAATAAACTTGTATTTTGACTTATTTTTTTTTGATAATTTTTCAAGTAAATTTAATCTATCCTTTTTTAATTTTACATCATAATAATTGTTTAAATTATCAACATTAATTATTTTTAGATAACTAATTTTTAAAAGAGATTTAATTAAACTGAAACCAATAAAACCAGCTCCTCCCGTTACCAGAATAGTTTTCATATTTGAATTACCTTTTCTAATTTATTTTTATATACTCCTCTGCAATCAAAAATAATTTTTGAATATTTATATATAGTTTTATAGTTAAAATTATCATGGTCTGTAGCTAAAATAACACAATCAAACTTCAAAAGATTATTTTTATTTGGAATTACTTTTTTACAATAATATTGATGATCTCTAGTTTTTGGAAATTTTTTTAAATATGGATCAGCAAATGAAACTGTATTATTCTTTTGTTTTAATAACTTAATAATTTCTAAACTGGGTGAGTTTCGACAATCATCAATGTTTTTTTTATATGCAATTCCTAAAATCAAAATTTTAAGTTTATTTTTATTTTTAAATTTTTTTAAGGCAGTTTTTACTATGTATTTTGGCATTTGTTTGTTTATTTTACCAGCTAAATTAATGAAATCTGTTTTTAATTTATTTTTTTTTGCCAACCATGAAAGATAAAACGGATCAACTGGTATGCAATGACCACCAATCCCAGGACCTGGGTAAAAAGCTTCAAAACCAAATGGTTTTGTTTTTGCGGCTTTTATTACTTCAAAAATATCGATATCTAAATTTTTAGATAAAATTTTTAATTCATTTATTAGACTTATATTGATTGCTCTATAAATATTTTCTAATAGTTTTGCCATTTCTGCTGTTTTAATATTTGGTGTTGTATAAATTTCATTAACAATTTTAGAATAAATTAATTTACCAATAAATGTACAATGAGTTGAATAACCTGATACAATTTTTGTAATTTTGTTTATTTGATATTTTTTGTTTCCAGGGTCTTCTCTCTCTGGTGAATAAATAATAAATAATTCTTTTCCAATTTTGAACTTCTCCTCTAGTTTTTTTACAAAATAAAAATCTGTAGTTCCAGGATAAGATGTGCTCTCAAAACATATGGCTGTTCCTTTTTTAATATATGGATAAAATAACTTTATACTTTTATTTACATAACTTAGGTCTGGTTTTAATTTTTTCAACGGAGTAGGCAAACAGAAAATTATTACATCAGCATCAGAAATTTTTGCTGGATCATTTGTTGCATAGAAACCTTTTTTTTTAAGATTTTTAATTTGAGAATTTGAAAACTGCTTTATGTAGGATTGGTTCTTTGATATACTTTTTATTTTTTCTTTATCTATGTCAAAACCAAAAACTTGATATTTGTTTGCAAATTGTATCACTAGAGGTAGGCCCACATAACCAAGACCAACTATACAAATTTTGCACTTGTTTTTTTTAATTTTATTAATTAATGAAATTTTATGGTTAGCTTGCATGTTATATGAGTTTATAAAACTTAATATTTATAAAAAAAAGGAAAATTTATTTTTTTTTATCAAAAAGACTTAAAGATAATCCGATTGGTAAATAGTATAATAAATTCATAAAATTATTAAAAAAATTTCCTGAAGGTAATAATGGAAAAAAATTTATTAATATTAAAATTAATAAATATTTTTGAGCAACAATGAAATTATTTTCACTTTTAGTTTTGGTAAATTTAAGGACAACATTAAAAATAATCAGCAGGTAGAATACAATACCAACAATTCCAGTTTCAGATAAAAGTTGCAAAACTATATTATGTGGATGAGTTGTACATCCATCTTTGACATAATTTTTTTCATAGGCACAAACATTACGGAAATTTCTTGGTCCTGCGCCAAAAAATTTGTTATTAATGAAAATTTTAAAAGCACTTTCATATGTTGGTTTGTAATTTTGATATGAATGTTTGATGTTTTCAATTGTTGAAATACTTAACATTCGATTTTTTGCTTCAGTGTTTGAGAGCAGCAAAAATAGTGAGACAAAAGTAATTATAGAAACAAAACTAATTGTAAAAATTTTAAAATTAATTTCTTTAATATAAATTAAATATATTAAAGTAAAAAAAATAATTAAAAAAAATAATATTATAGACGTTCTCTCTCCTGAATATAAAACTATGGGGAACACTAAACAAAACATAAAAATACTGGAAGATCTTTTCTTAAATATAAAAAAATTAAGAGCAAAAAAAATTGGAAATGTTCTTACAAGATAAGAGCCTATAATCAATTCATCTCCAAATATTCCAGATATTCGACCAGTTGTTAATTGAGTGTTGAAATAGTTTACTTTAAAATATATTTCAAAATAAGCTGTTAATGATACTAAAATTAAAGAAATAAATAGGTAGTTTTTTAATAATAATATAAACCTTTTGTCAGAAAATAAAAAACACAATAGAGATCCAAACAATATAAATCTTATATAAAAAAAGATCTTGATAAAAATGGTTAGATCGGAAGTAAATATGCTTCTAAATAATAAATATATCCAAAATATAAACAATAATTTTATTAAAAAATTATCAAATATTTTAATTTTTTCTTTAATTATTTTTTTTAAAAAAATTATTGCTCCGATTGAGCATATCAAGTCAGCAATAAATATACTGAATGTAAGTGATAAAGGTATAAAACTTATTGAGTGTTTTAAATAAGTGTCTAAATATTTATTTAATTTGTTCACAAAAGATCTTTCCAAACTTTAAAAGTATTTAAAAATATTTTTTGATTAGAAAAGTTTTTTTTTACATATTCATAAGCGTTGCTTCCCAATTTATCTCTTTTAATTTTATTTTCTAATAGGTAAGTAATTTTTTTTATAATTTTATCTGTATTTTTTGGTTCTATCAAAAATCCATTTACATTATTTTTTATAATATCATTACAGCCAGGGTTTCTAAATGCAATAACAGGAACAGAAAATTTAAAAGATTCCAATAGAACTCTTGGGGTGCCCTCTCCATAAGTTGATGGGTATAAAAATAAATAACTTTTTTTAAAATATTTATTCAAAGACTTTTGCTTATTTAGCCAAACAAAATTTCTATTAATATTCGATTTTAGATAATCACTTGGTACAGCGTCTGTACTACCCAAGTCTGGATCGCCAATTAATAAAAATTTAATTTTATATGAGTTTAAAAGTCTTGATTTAGAGCATTTAATAAATTCTTTAACTCCCTTTGACCATAAAAGTCTTCCAGCTAATAAAATAATTTTTCTTTTATAAGATCTTGGTTTAATTTTTTGATTAAAATTGAAACCAGTACCAGGAATTAAACTAATTTTTTTTTTTGAAATCCCAGAATTAATCAAATAATTTCTATTTTCTTTGTTTTGAACAATTATTTTAAATGATTTATTTTTAATTAAATTAACAAAAATAAAAAAAAATATTCCTTTCATTAATTTATATTTAATAGAATATTTTGAGTCCAAAATACCAAATCCTGTAAATGCATAAACTGTTTTTTTATCTATTAAAAAATTTAAAATTGACATAAGAATAATAGGCTTCATCCCTATACAATGAATTAAATTTGGTTGAAATTTTTTGATTACTTCAAAAATTTTTTTTATTTCAAATATGACTTTGAAAAAATTGATAGATTTTTTGTTCATTTCCCAGTCAAATACTTTTAAACTGTTAGGAAATTTAATTCTATTTGAAATGTTTGTTAACAAGCCTACTTTTGAAAAATGTAATTTAGTTTTTAATAATAAATCTTGTCTATGAGATTTTATATACCAATCATCATTACCTATGAATAAGATGTTATTCATAATTTTTCATCAACCACATTTCTAAAACTAGTATTGTCCAAATTTTATTTTGATTATTTGATTTACCTGATAGATGATCTTTCCAAATTTTGTCTATCAAATTGTGATCTAAAAAATTAATATTTTTAATTTTTTTATTATAAATAGTTTTTTCAACCAAATCTTTTAATTCATTTTTAAACCATGATCCAAGAGGAACATGAAAACCAGTTTTATCTCTATCAAATAATGTTTTTGGAATGTAATTTGAAAGCAAATTTCTTAAAATTAATTTACCCTTTCTATTTTGAATTTTTTCCTCTAATTTTAAACTATTTCCAAAATCAACCACTTTGTCATTTAAAAAAGGTAATCTCAATTCCAAACTATTCATCATCGTGGCTCTATCTGATTTTACTAGACAGTTATCAATTAAATAATCGTTTTGATCTGATTTCATCATTTTAAGGATAAAATTATCAATATTAATATTTTTTTTATTTCTATCGTCATATAAAAATTTGTTTAACTTACTTGTTTCTATCAGTGGGTTTTTGTCATGCCATTTAATCTGCGATAACATATAGAAACTATCTAAACTTTCAAAAGTAATAATATTTTTAAGCCTTTGTATTTTTTCATCAGGATAAGCAATCAAATTTTTTTTTGAAATATAATTATAAATTTTTAATATAGATTCAATTTTGTTTGAATCAAAAATGTCTAAAATTTTTTTTAAAAAAATTCTTTTGTTTAATGAAAGTAAACTCAATCTTTTTATCCAAATATATCTGTTATAACCTCCAAAAAGTTCATCTGCCCCATCACCTGAGAGTGCAATTTTAATTTTATTTCTAGAAAGTCTAGATAATAAAATTAATGGTAGTTTTGAAACATCTGCAAAAGGTTGATCATTGAGTTCGAAAAAATTCTCTATTGTATCAATCATATCATCCTTATCAAAAAAAAACTCAAAATGTTCTGTCTTTAAATTTTCTGCAATTTTATTTGCAAACTTACCTTCGGAATAATTTCTGTTTTTAAATGAAATTGTAAAAGTTTTAATTTTTTTTGATAATTTTTTCGTTGCTATGGCTGTAATTAAACTGGAGTCTATCCCTCCAGATAAAAAAATTCCATAAGGTACTTCACAATCTGTTTGTTCTTTAATTGATTCAGTTAAAAGGTTGTCTAATTTTTCTGATTTTAATTCACTATGAATACTGAATATATTTACTTTTTTTTTCCAAAGTGTTTCTGTTATTTTCTTTGATTCAAGTCCATATTTTAATAAAGATCCAGGTTTTACATTTTTTACTTCCTGATAGATTGTTTTGTGCCCCTTAATATAGTTAAATAAAAAAAAATCACTCAAAGCATTTTCATCTATTTTTTTATTCTTTAAGTTTTTATTTAATGATTTTATTTCAGAAGAAAATATAAAATTATTATCATGAGTACTGTAGAATAAAGGTTTTTGACCAAATCTATCTCTACACAAATAAATATTATTCTCTTGTTTATCTAGCAAAGCAAATGCAAACATTCCTGAAGTCAAATTTAAAGTCTCAACTAATCCAAGAATATTTATAGCTTCTAAAAAAACTTCCGTATCGGAGTTTCCAAAAAATTTAAAATTAATATTTTTCTCTAAAATTTTTTTTTTTAATTCCTTAAAATTATAAATTTCTCCATTGAAAATAATTATTTTATTACCATCAAATGACGTAATTGGTTGATTTCCATTAATTGACAAATCAACAATGCTAAGTCTTGTATGGCCTAAACCTATATTAAAATTTTTTTTTTTTTCTAAAACGAAATTTTTGTTGTCTGGTCCCCTATGATTTAGAGTATTGGTAAGTACTTCTAGATCATTTATTGTTATACTTTTACCATAATCAACAAATCCTGTAATTCCACACATTTTAATAATTTAAATTTAAAGATATTATTTCTTTTAATACATCGCTTGGTTTTATAGACCTAATACAACTAAATTTAACTTTATTTTTACACTCTGTTTTATTTACAGAATTCCAACAAGGAAAAAAAGTGCAAGTCTTTCCATTATCCTCTAAAAATATAGTTTTTTTTATGTCATCTGGCTTTCTAAGCCTTGGAGAAGTGCTACCATATAATATTATGCTTGGTTTGTTTGAAAAAAAAGACAAATGTGACATGAATGTATCTAATCCTATAAATAAATTGCAATTATTTATTATGTAATTTATTTCTGAAATATCTAATCCCTCTATGATTTCTATATTAGTTTTTTTAGATAAATGATTAACCAATTTTATACTATTTTCATCTTTACCAGTAATTAACAAAATATTTTTTGTAAATTTTTTTTTGATTTCAAAAATTAATTCTTCAAAATTTTCAATTGGCCATGTCATAGAATTTTCAGTTTTGAAAGGACAAATAATTACTGATTTTTCCAAATTTTTTACTGATAAAACTTTTTTCTGTAAAATTTTTGGATAACAATATTTCTTCTCATCTTTTGAACTAAATATTTTAAAAAAAGGAGTTAAACGGGCATTGAAATGATCATATATAGGATCAAATTGAAAAGAAATTTTATACTCTTTAATATTTGAATAAAATTTTGAACTAGAAAAAAAACCTAGTTTGTTTATAGGAAAAAAAACTAGCAATGAATGAATCAAATTTACTGAAGGAGAAATTATTAATAAATTTTTATCAAAAAAAATCCTATAGATAAATGTTTTTAAGTCAATTACTTCAACCTGTTCATCAAAAATATTAGGGAAATGTGAAACTATAATAATTTTTTTAAATTTTTTTTTTTTTAATAAAGAAATTAAAGGAGACAACATAACCATATCTCCTAAACCTAAATTTTTAAGAAATAGAATATAAACATTTTGCTTTTCAATAAAAAATCTTCTGTTTCGTGAATTTAAACTCTCAATTTTATTGATTAATTTTAGTAATTTAAACTTAAAATTATTAAATATTATCATGATGCACTCTTCCTACTATGTGAAAGGAATGGTAGGCATCTGCAACAAAAGATTTTTCAATTACCTCAATATTTAAATACTTAAACATTCTCAAAATTTTTTTTGGTGTTGGTTGCCATAAATGAAATTTTAAATTTTCTTTTAGCCATAATTCATTCCCAGGATGAGGTAAATATAAAAAGATAATGCCCTTATTTTTTAATACTCTTTTAAATTCTCTGAGAGATTTGAATGGCTTATCTAAATGCTCAAAGCAATGAGAAGAAAATATAAAATCTTGTGAATTATCTTTTTCATTAATATTAATCGCATTTTCATTTACCATGTTTCCATCATTATTATATGTATAATTAGGATCAATGTTCCTTGCATTTTCCAAAGGGGTGGATCCTCCTCCGATATCAAGTCCTTTTCCTTGACAGTATATTTCAGCTATTGGATGGATATATCTGATAGCATTTCCATGCTGTAAGTATTCAGGATATTTCTTAGAATTTTTAAAATCATGATAGTTTATTCTTTTTTCAAGAAATATTTTCTTTAAAAAATAAGTTAGATGATAAAGAAGATTAAAAAAAACACTTTTTATAAATAAAATTTTTTTTTCTATAGGCAAGAGTAGAAATTTTTTAATTTTAGAAAACATGTTAAAATATTTTATCAATCTCCTCACAAATGAGATGTCCTATTAGTGTATGCAATTCCTGAATACGAGCTGTATTTTTACTTTTTACGATTATTTTATTTTTTAAATATTTTTTAGACTTTCCTCCATTATTTCCTAAAAAACCACAGGTTTTAATTTTTTTCTTATTTGCAAACTTTAGTGTATCTAAAATATTTTGACTATTTCCTGATGTTGAAAAAATTACTACTAAATCATTTTTTGTAGCTAAAGCTTCTAACTGTCTTGAAAAGATAGTTTTGTAATTGAAATCATTACTATGTGCAGTTAAAAGAGAAGTATTGGTGGTAAGCGATATAGATTTAATCGGTTTTCTTAACTTTTTAAATTTTATCATCAATTCGGCTGCAAAATGCTCACAATCTGCAGCACTTCCTCCATTGCCTATCCAGTATATTGTTCCTTTGTTTTTTATTGTTTGTATAAAGATTTTTAATATCTGTTGAAAATCTTTTTCTTGTTTAATTAACTTCTCAGCAAGATTTATGTGATCCTTAATGCTTTTATTATAATTCATTTACTCTATTTCTCTTAAATTTATGGTTGATGTTCCAAACTTAGAAACAGACAATGTAGCAGCCTTTATAGCCTGAGATATACAAAAATTTATTTTTTTACCTTTTGCGAGATATAAAGCAAGTGTTGCTAGAAATGTATCTCCTGCTCCCGTTATATCTGTTACCTCTGTTTTAGTTGTCGAAAAATTTAAATGATTGTTATTAGATGAAAACATAATGACACCTCCTGCTCCCAAAGTTACAATTAAATATTTAAGATTTAATTCTTTTCTTAAATTTTGACATTCTTTAATAAAATTTTTTTTAGTTAAATTATATCCAATTATATTAGAAATTTCTTTAAGATTTGGTGTCATTAAAAAGCATCCCTTATATTTAGTAAAATCTTCCCCTTTTGGATCAACTAAGTATATTTTGTTATCATTGTTTTTCATATAATCTTTCAAAAAAAATAACGTTCCTTTGTTGTAATCTGAAAAAATTATAATCTTAGATTGATCTTTATTTAGTTGTTTAAAAAGATTTTTAGAATTTAAGTAGGAAAATTGAGAGTCTCTATCAACTCTTAAAAGTTGAGAATTATTTGATACATATCTAGTCTTAACAATAGTATTAAGTTGAGTAATTTCGGGTTTAAATTTTATTTTATTTTTTTTTATTAAATTTTTAATATATTTACCTTCTTCATCTTTGCCGATAATTCCATATAATGTTGTTGATTTTCCAAGTGAAGCTAGATTTGCTGCAACGTTTGCTGCTCCTCCCAGTTTATAAAATATACTATTTTGACTCATAATTGGCACAGGAGCTTCTGCAGAAATTCGATTCACATCCCCCAACACATATTTATCTAAAATGATATCACCTATAACACTAATTTTCATTCTTTTTAAATTTTTTTTAAAATTTTCGATGTTGAATTTTTATTTTTTTTTTTAAATATAATAACTTCTCCATTCCATTTTTTTATTTCATGATAACCAACTACATCCTTTTTTTTATAGTCATTGCCTTTAACAATAATATTTGGTTTTATTTTTTTAATTAAATTAATAGACGTTAATTCAT
>MDTB01084198.1_pt1 | contig 15440 bp, 16 predicted proteins | sample 811161 | NCBI WGS metagenome assembly MDTB01 (sample SAMN05326650, study PRJNA326480) | marine metagenome | isolation source: seawater | place: Mediterranean Sea | collected 2009 | reverse complement strand
TGGAATGCCTGGATTAATAGTGGCTATAGTGATGAAAAAAATTAAAAATAACATGAAAGTTAACCTTTATGAAAAAAGCTATCACAAATGTGTTTTCCTGAGAGAAGTTTCAAAAAAATTAAATTTGAACACAGAGGTAATTCAAAAAGATATTTTTACAGTTAAAAATATCGAAACAGGAACAATAATGTCGAGAGCTTTTAAACCAATGCCAGTAATTCTTGATTTAGTAAATCATAATTTTAAAAAATTTAAAAATATAATTTTATTCATGGGTAGTTCAGGAAGAAAAATTTTAAATCATGCATTAAGCGAATGGGATTTAGATTATGAAGAAAAAAAAAGTTTAACAAATGATGATTCATTTATATTAAATATAAAAAAGATTAAAAAAAAAATTTCATGAAAATTATTTCAATAATAAATCAAAAGGGTGGGGTAGGTAAAACAACAACTGTTATAAATTTAGCATCAGCTTTATCACAGCAAGGTAAAAAGATTTTAGTTATAGATCTTGATCCTCAGGGAAATGCCACAACTGGTCTAGGATTATCGAATACAGAGCAATCAGATAAAACAATTTATGGGATTCTTAATGGCACAACGTTAATCTCTAATGTAATTAAGAAAACTAATTTTGATCGTTTAGATTTAATTACATCCAACGTAGATTTGTCTGGACTTGAGGTAGAAACTGCTGGAGATAGTGATAGAGCCTTTATTTTAAAGACTAAATTAACCGCATATTTAAACGATTCTGGACCAGTTTATGATTATATCCTTATAGATTGTCCTCCATCTTTAAGCTTGTTGACGGTAATGGCTTTAGTTTCGTCAAATTCACTATTAGTTCCTCTCCAGACAGAATTTTTTGCTTTAGAGGGATTAACTCAATTAATGAAGACTATTGAAAGAATAAAGGTAAATCTTAACCCTGATTTAGCAATTCAAGGTATATTATTAACCATGTATGATAGAAGAAATAAACTTTCATCTCAAGTTGAAGATGAGGCAAGAAATTATTTTAAAGAAAAAGTATATCAAACTGTAATTCCTAGAAATGTAAGATTATCCGAAGCACCTTCTCATGGTGTGCCAGTTTTAATATACGATAAAAATTGCCCTGGAAGCAAATCTTATTATAGTTTTACGGATGAATTTATTAATCAAGAAAATCATATAGGAAGTGCTGCTTAATGAATAGTATAAAAAAAGGATTAGGAAGAGGTTTATCCTCATTAATTGGCGAAGCCAAAGTGGAGTCTAAAATAAATAAATTATTATTAAGCGATATTGTACCAAATAAATATCAACCGAGAAAAAATTTTGATGAAGAAAATTTAAACGATCTTACAAACTCGATTAAAGAAAGGGGAGTAATCCAACCTATAATCGTGAGAAAGTCTTCTACAAATAATTCTAAGTATGAAATAATCGCTGGTGAAAGAAGATGGTTAGCTGCTAGGAAAGCTGGACTTCATGATATACCTGTAGTTTTAACAGATGTAGATGATTTAAAATCTTTAGAATTTGCAATTGTTGAAAATGTTCAACGACATGATTTAAATCCATTAGAGGAAGCTGAGGGTTATAAAAGATTAATTGATGAATTTTCTTATGATCAAGAAAAAGTTTCAAAATTTATTGGTAAAAGTAGAAGCTATATTACTAACACATTAAGACTTCTTAATTTGCCTCAAAGTGTACTTAAAATGGTTCAAGAAAAAAAAATTACAGCTGGACACGCAAAGATATTAGTGGGTTTAGATAATGCAGATTTTGTAGCACTAAAAATTGTTGAAAAAAAACTATCAGTCCGTCAGACAGAAAATTTTGTTAAATTATTTAAAAAGAATAAAAAAATTACAATACCTAAACAAGATTCAAATTTAAAAGAACTTGAAAGATCTATAGAAACAAAAATAGGCTTAAGTGTCAAAATTAAGAATTCGAAAAGAAATAAAGGTTCAATTACCTTTAATTATCATGATTTAAATCAACTTAATAAAATTATTGATATTATTAAGTCTAATTACTAGTTTGAGAACAATTTTTAATAATAAAATCTAATATTATATTAATAGCATTATTTGAATTTTTTTTTATCTTAAGTTCTATTTCATTAATTTGAACAATTAAACTTTCTATATTTTTAGCTGTCCAAAATGAAATTTGCTTTTTTACAATATCCTTATCCTTCCAAAAAATAGATGGTTTAGCCTCGTTTATAGTTTTATCCATATTATTTGTTAATTCATATTGTTTGCTTAAAGATAATATTCTCTTTAATTTATTTATAAATGTTCTTATTATTAAAATACTATCATCATTATTAAAATTATTTTCATTTATAATAATAAAAGTCTTTTTTTTATTTTGAGCTAAACAATTATCAATTAATTCTGAAACGCTAAAATCTTCATTTAAATTTATTAATTTTACTAAATCCTCAAAGGAGATGTTTTTTCTACTCTTGGATAAGTTTTCAATTTTGTCCAATTCATTGTAAAGAAATTCTCTATTGCCATTACACTTATTAACTATAAAATTTATATTCATTTGTGATAATGAAATATTTTTGATTTTAATGTAATCATTTACTAGTCTACTTAATGTTTCATTATTATCTGGATAAAATGCAACACAAATTAAATTCTTATCTTTTTCAAATTTTGATCTCAGCTTAGATTTTTTATCGAGAATATTTGCATTTAAAATAATTGAAGTGTCTTTCAATTTTTTTTCTAATATTTCATCTATAATTTTTAAAATTTTATCTGATGCTTTATTAATTATAATAAATTTTTCATCATCAAATAAAGATCCTGAATATAAACTTTCAAAGAAAGATTCAGGATTTTCTATTATCTGTTTTTCATCGTATTTATAAATTTTTTTTTTGGAATTTGAAGATAACTTAGATATTCCCTCTTTTTTTAAACCTTCATTATTTCCGTAGAATAGTATTAAATTTTGTGAACTAATTTTAATTTTGTGTAATTCATAAAATTTTAAGATCATTTTATTCTTGATAAATATATTATTAATTTATTTACGAAAATTTGGCTTATATTTTCTTTAAATGATCTTTCATAGTTAGCTTCCTCAAACTCATCATTAAATTTTGTTAATGAAGTTTTTTCATTAAAACTAATTACCTCTAATTTATCATTAATTTCTATAATAAAACTTGCATTAGCATTTAAAGAATATTCAGTTGCCTTACCAGATTTATCTTTAATTTGAACATCTTTGGAATAACTTGTACTCAAACTGACTTGAAAAGTTTTACTATTTTTTTTCTCTGTGTTTATTAATCCATCAATTTTTTGGTTAATAAAATTATTAAGATCGTTATCTCCTTTAAAATCAATTAATTCTATATTGAAATCATTTTTAAAGTTTGTTGAATACATTGGAGTGTAACCACAGCCATTTAAAACAAACAAAATGATAGTTAACTGAATTATTTTTTTAAACATTATTTTTATACTATGATATTTAAAAGCCTATTTGGAATAAATATTTTTTTCTTTATTGTTTTATCAACAAAATATTTCTTAAGTTCATTATTATTTTGAACTAAATTTATTAAATCTTTTTCTGAAATATTTTTTTCCGCCTGGATTATACCTCTTTTTTTTCCTCCGATTTGAATAACGTAATTTAATACTTGTTCTTCAATTAATTTCTTATTTATTTCAGGCCATTGTAAAGAAGATGTACTTTGATTAATTAACTTCAAACATTCATTACTAAAATGAGGTAATACAGGACTCATAGCTATTAAAATTTTTTTATAATTTTCAATAAGAGATTTTTTTGAGTAATTTTTATCAATTAATTTAGAAAATTCAGTGTAGACTTGATGAAAGTTTGCTATAATTTTATTGTATCTAAAATGTATCAAATTATTTGTAACTTCATTTAAAAATTGATTTGTGGTTTTATCTAATAAATTGTCAGAATCTTCATTATTTTCAAGTTTTATATTTTCTAAAATTTTTAAATTAAGATTCCAAAGTTTATGTATAAATTTATTTGAAGCTGATATACCTTCATCTGACCATTGAACATCTCTTTCAGGAGGACTATCAGATAAAATAAAAAGTCTTACAGCATCTGCTCCATAATTGTTAATAATTTTCTCTGGATCAATAGTATTTCTTTTTGATTTAGACATAGACTCTGACGGACCAACTTTGACTTGATGAGTAGTATCATTTTCTAGAAATTTTTTTCCATCAATTGAAATTACTTCATCTGGACTAACCCAATTATTATTTTTATCTCTATAAGTTTCATGACAAACCATTCCTTGTGTAAATAATCCTTTAAAGGGTTCTTCGATATTAAATTTTTTATTTTCAAAAGAAAGTGCATTCATAAAAAATCTTGAGTAGAGTAAATGAAGAATTGCATGCTCTACACCGCCAATATATTGATCAACTGGCATCCAGTAATTAATTTCCTCTTCACTATAACCATAATCTGTTTTATCAGGAGAACAAAATCTTAGAAAATACCAAGAAGAATCTACAAAAGTATCCAAGGTATCTGTTTCCCTCTTGTAAGTTTTTCCATCGATGATAACTTTTTTCCAATTATTATCCAGATCTAATGGGTTACCTGAATTTTTAAATTCATCAATTCTTGGAAGCTCAACTGGTAACATTTTTTCAGGAACTTTTTTTGGTTGGTTTTTTTCATCATAAATTATTGGTATCGGACAGCCCCAATACCTTTGTCTTGAAATACCCCAATCTTTTAAACGAAAATTAATTTTCTTTTTTCCAAGATTTTTTTTTTCTAAATATTCAATAGTTTTAGATATTGATTCATCTGGACATTTTAGATTATTTAAAAAGGAAGAATTAAATATAAATCCAGGTCCAACGTAAGCTTCATTTTCTACTGTAAAATTCTTTTCATCTAAAGAAGGAGTAACTACAGTTCTAATATTTAGTTTATATTTTTTTGCAAAATCCAAATCTCTTTGATCATGGGCCGGACATCCAAATACAGCACCACGTCCATAGTCCATCAGAACAAAGTTAGCAAAGTAAACTGGAACTTTGATTTTTTCATCTAAAGGATTTACTGCAATCAAATTAGTTTTAAAGCCTATTTTTTCTGCAGCTGCTAAAGACTCTTCTGTTGTACCTGTTTTAGAGCATTCTTTTTTAAAGTTAATAAAGTTTTCATCATTTTCGTAGTTTTTGGCAATGGGGTGGTCAACTGATAAAGCTAAAAAGGACATACCGAAAAGAGTATCTGGTCGTGTCGTATAACATTCAATTTCTTTAACATTATGAGAGTTTTCAATTTTGAACTTAACTTCACAACCAAATGATTTCCCTATCCAATTTTTTTGCATTATTTTTACTTTGTTTGGCCATTCATCTAAATTATCCAGATTATTTAGTAATATTTCTGAGAATTTTGTAATATTAAAAAACCATTGGTTTAATTTTTTTCTCTCAACAGGAGCCCCTGATCTCCAACCTTTGCCATCAATTACTTGTTCATTTGCTAATACAGTTTCATCAACAGGATCCCAATTAACATAATTTTCTTTTCTATAAACTAAACCTTTGTCGTACATTTCTAAGAAAAATTTTTGTTGATGTTTATAATAATTTGAAGAACAGGTAGAAATTTCTCTATCCCAATCAATAGATAAGCCAAGTTTCTTTAATTGAGATTTCATGACTTCAATATTTTTTTCTGTCCATGTACGAGGATCGAGTTTATTTTGCCGTGCTGCATTTTCTGCAGGCATGCCAAATGAGTCCCAGCCCATTGGGTGTAAAACATTGTAACCTTGCAAAGTTTTAAAACGAGCTAGCACATCACCAATTGTATAGTTTCTTACATGTCCCATATGTATTTTTCCTGAAGGGTATGGAAACATTTCAAGACAATAAAATTTTTTTTTATCGTAATCTAATTTAGTTTTGAATGATTTATTTTTATCCCAATACTCTTGCCAATATTTTTCAATAGTCTTAAAATTGTACTTTTCCATTTGATGAGTATAAAAAATTTTAGTCTTTAGTCTACTTATCTGATTTTTTCTGGCATTTTATAGTCTTTTACTGGATTAGGATCTTTACTTTTTAAAATAGTTGCTTCTTTTAAAATTGCCACTTTAATCTCGTTTGCCAATGTGGACTCTATTTTGGATACTGAACAATTCCCTTCATTATTACATTTTTTTTTATGTATAATTACATTAATTCCATCAGCTCTTATCTCATTAGAGAGAAATTTAACTGTAATTTTTAAAGATTCATTTTTTACACTTTCATTAGAAAACCAATCCGTAATAATAATTCCTCCTGAGTAATCAACATTACTAAACGGGGCAAAATCTAAAAGGTTTAATGAAGCTCTCCACATAGGATTTGAAGAGGCAAATTCAAAAACTCCTGAGCCACGTCCACCTCTTGCTTTATCAAACATTCTAAAGCCTCTTCCTTCTTGAATATTTTTATCAGTTCGCTCACCAACGTTTACCGGTATATCTCTTGCATCTGTTTTTCTGTAAATTCCACAACCAGAACTAAAGGAAATTAATAGTAAACCTATTAAAAGATAGCTAAATTTAAGATTTTTAAGTGATTTTTTTATCATTTTTTGAGAAGCTTAATTAACACAGTATACAAATCTTACGAAACAATAAATTGTGATATTTATGCAACATAATAAAAAAAAATTAATGTTTATGGGGCAATTCTATCAAATTTTGGTTCAGGAGTGATAATAAATCACCATTATTAATTATTAATAATCAATCTATATAACAAGGAGAAAAATATGGATAACTTAAAAAAACTAGGACTATCTGCTTTAGCTGGTTCACTTGTTGCTTTTTCAGCAAACGCTGGTGAATTATCTGTAAGTGGTGGTGCTAAAATCTCTTACACTGGCGGAAGCGGTGCTCAAGACGATGGTAACGACGGTAACAGATTTGGTATGCAAAGATTAGTTACTATGTCTGGTTCAGGTGAATTAGACAATGGTATGAGTGTATCTTTAGTACACACTTTTGCTACTTCAACTGGAGATGGATCTACTTCAGCGATTACGCTTGATATGGGTTCAATGGGATCACTAGGTTATGGACAAGATTCATACCAAGTTGGTATCTCTAAAATCGATGACATCATTCCAACTGCTGAGGAAGAAGTTTCTAACGGTGTTGGCTTAACTGCAACTGAATCTCAAGGTTCAACAAAAGTATCTGGTAACACTTACGAAGTTGACCTTGGTGGTAATGGTTTCAACTATACATTAACTGCTGGAGACATGGCTACAATCGTAGTTGGTGTGTCACCAAGAGGTGTTGATAACTTAAACGATGATGGTGGTAAAGGTGGTACTGATGGTGACGGATCTGATAGTTCTGTACACGTTGTACTAACTCCAATGGATGGTTTAAAAGTTGTTGCCGGAACTGGTGAAAGAGTAAATGGTAATCAAATGGATGATTTAGAAACATTTGGTGCTACTTACACTTATGGTCCAGTTTCTGCTGGTATCCAAGTATCAGAAATCGACTATGCTGCAGCTAACTCAGGTATAGCAAGAGATGCTGATACTACTTACATGGGTATTGCGTTTAACGTAAACGAAAACCTATCAATCTCATACGGTGAACAAGAAACTGATCTTGCTGGTGTATCTGTAGACCAGGAATTAGAAGGTTTCTCTGTTGGTTACTCAATGGGTGGTATTTCGTTAAAAGCGCATAGCAACGAAGGTACTGGAATGGGAGGAACTGCAAACAATAGTTCTGAGCATACAGAGATCAGCGTATCATTTGCGTTTTAATTAAAACCAAATATTAAATTTAAAAAGGGCCCTGTTTTACAGGGCCTTTTTTTTATCTAAATTTTTTTTAAGAATTCTAAATAGTCAGTATATTTATCACTTAATTTAACAGAAGATTTATAAATTGGTTTTCTAGCTTGAGAAATGCTAACTGTTTTAATACCTGTATCATTTTTTGTATAATCAATACAGTTTTCTTCCCAAGATAAATTGCAAAAATTAATTAGTTTTTTTGTTTCATTTATTTGATCATTTACTAAATTTTCATACTCACAATCATAAATTTGATTTGGCAATTTTTCATGCCAAAAAGACATTAAATCGTTATACATTTTGATAAATTCCACTAAAGTTTCTTGATTGTAACTCCACGGCAAAGATCCTCCATCAAATACATTTTTGTATATTGATAGGGCTGTATCTTTTAAATTTCTTTTACAATGAATAATTTTAGCAGTTGGAAAAAGCATTTTAATAAATCCTATCCATCTAAAGTTAAGTGGGGCTTTATCTAAAATAATTTTATTATTAAATTGTTTAAATTTATTAAAAATTTCTTCTGATAATTTTTTGAAATTAGGATTTTGATCAGAGTTTTTATTAAATATTTCAATAAAATCTTTATCAAATATTTGTTTATTAAATAAATCGTTTAAAATTGTTAATTCTCCTGCTCCATAAACTTTAGTGTGTGAAGATACAATTTGATGTGTAAGAGTTGTACCAGACCTTGGTAAACCAACTATAAAAATCAAATTAGGCTCTTTATCTGTGTCTAAATTTTTATATTCAAAATCTTTAAATTTTTCTTTTATAATCTCAAATATTTTTTTTTCGTTACTAAACTTATAATGGGTCATTAAATTAAAATATGTATCATTAGCTTTGACAAAATATTTAGCTGACTCTGAATGGTTTTTTATATCTGAATAAGATTTTGCAATTGCAAAGTTTAAGAAGGCCAACCCTTCCTTAGTTATATTAGAATTAGATAGTTTTTGTATCATCTGTTCCCTGTGAGGATCGTCAGTTTTATATGTATGAATACTGCTATACATATGGTCAGCAGAAGCATTATTTGGAAATTTATTATTCATTTCAAGAAGTAATTTTTTAGATTGTTCAAATTTATTTCCTATTTGATACGCACCAGCTAGATTTTTGAGAATTGTCTCGTTATTATTATTAATTTTGTAAGCTTTTTCGTATAATTCAATTGCGTCATCATTTTGATTTCTTTCTCTTTTTACATTTGCCAAATTACATAAAGCTATAAAACTTTTTTCATTTTGTTTTAGTGCTCTAGTCAAATTTTCTTCAGCTTCTTCATATCTACCCAGCACTCTGTAAAGTGCACCAATGTTAGATAAAATTGAAATATTATTAGGAAACTTTTTAAGTCCTTTTTTGAAAATATCCTCAGCCAAATCATTCTTGCCTAATTGTCTATATGACAAACCAATTAAATTATAAAATGGAACTTGAGAATTATCTTTTTTTAAAAGAACTTTTGTTTTTTCAATTACTTTCTCATACTCACCTGCAGCAAAAAAATTTTGAATTTTTTTGAACTCTTTTTTTATAAATTCTACATCCATAATTATTACAAATATTTGAATTTCTTATTATTGAATAAACTTATGGCAGCAATTGCATCGACATTAAGCAATGTTGTTCTTTTAATATTATTAAAGGTTATACCACCTAAGCATACAATTTTTTTTAGTGTTTCCTTTTTGAGATTTAAAAATTTATATATTTCTAAGAATTGACCATTTTTTTTGATGAAAATAGAGGTGATAAAAAGATAGAACCAACATTCTGTCTCTCTTTTTCTCTTATTTCTTTTAAAGTGTGTGCTGACCCAATTAATTCAAAGTCTTTTTTCATAGAATATGCATTGTGTAAAATATCTTTATTAAATGCCGGTATATATGCTCCATCTAAATTATGTTTTATTGCAAGTTTAATATTATTACTTAAATAAAATTTAACACCTTTTTTTTTACAGTGATTTTTAATTTTTTTAATTAAATTTTCATCTATTGGATCAGTATAATTTCTGTATATTATAGATGTGTTTTTTGATAAGTTATTAATAAGCTCTAAATCATAAGAATTTATATAACAAAAAAATTTAATATTTTTAAAATGCATAATGTTGTTAATAACTTAAAGGATATTGAAAACCAATTAAACCTTTCTTTATCTTCAGAGAATATATCATTACCGAAGATAATAGCTGTCAGCAAAACATTTCCGATTACTAAGATTATGCCTCTAATACAAGAAGGTCATGTCCATTATGGAGAAAATAAAATACAAGAGGCAATGCAAAAATGGCCCGATGTTAAGGAAAAATTTTCTGAAATCAAACTTCATATGTTGGGCAAAGTTCAAACTAATAAAGTTAAATTTTTGATACCTCTATTTGATTATATTCATTCACTTGATAATTTAAAGTTAGCTGAAAAAATTTCAAACGAACAAGAAAAAAAAAATAAAAAGATAAAAATTTTTATTCAAGTTAATATTGGTAATGAGCAACAAAAAAATGGAATTGGTATTGATGATTTAGAAAATTTTTATAACGAATGTACAAAAAATATGAATTTAGATATTGTTGGTTTAATGTGTTTGCCACCACAATTTGATGAGCCACAAAAATATTTTAAAAAGATGTTTGATTTAAAAAATAAATTGAATCTCAAGGAATTAAGTATGGGAATGTCAAATGATTATCTTGAAGCAGCAAAGTCAAGCTCAACATTTTTGCGAATTGGATCAAAAATTTTTGGTGCAAGAAGTTAATTAAATTTTAATATATGTATTTTTTTTGATTAACTTAAGCATGATTTGAAAATCTTTTTTTTGTATTGCAATGCAGCCTTCAGTTGGTTTGTAGTTTTGAGTAAGATGTAAAAAAATAGCACTTCCTTTTCCTTTAATAGTTTTTTTTAAATTATAATCTAGAACGATGAAATAATCATAATTGCTATCTTTCCTGTATAGTTTTTCATGTCTACATTTTATTTTTGTAGTAATTAGTTTGTTATAATATTTACTTTTAACATCGTCGCACCAACCCATGTTTTTTGTTATTTTTCTAGATCTAATATTAGATTTTTTTAAAGAAACTCTATCAGGTCTATAAAAAACTTCTTTGAATTTAAAAATTCCTTTTGGTGTGGTTAAATCACCCTCTATTTTTTTTCTTTTAATTCCATTTTTACCTATCGAACATCTAAATTGAAATTCATCAACTTCAAGTGTATGTTTGTTTTTGAGTTTAATAACCATATTTATTCAATGAATAAACAAAAAGTTTACACAGTTAATTCCTTAAATTTGTATAATATTTTAGAGGAAATAAAAGATTATTTAAATTTTAATATTGAATTTATTGATTTAAGTAAATTTTCAAGAAATGATTTTCAAAATAACGATTTTCAAAGTTCATTATTTTTGGTTTTTGAAAAAGATAAATTTAAAGCAGATAAGGTTTTAGATTTGAAAAATATTATTTATCTGCAAGACTCGCCTATATCCTTATCTAAATTAGCTGAAAAAATAAATATTTTTAGTCTAAAGTTTAATTTTAAGTCCCAATCAAAAATTAAAGTGAATGATTATGTAGTTGATACTAATGAGAGAAAAATAATTAAAAATAATAATGAGCTAAAATTAACTGAACGTGAAATTGAAATAATACTTTTTTTAGATAAAAAAGAGACCCCCCAAAATGTAGACTCTTTGCAGACACAAATTTGGAAACAAAAAAAAGAATTGGAGACTCATACTGTTGAGACCCACATTTATAGACTTAGAAAAAAAATTAATGAAAAATTTAATGATAATAATTTTATTAAAAGCAATGAAGTTGGATATTTTATTTAATTATATCTACATTAAAACTGATAACAATTCTGTCATCATCTGAAAGGTTTTCTTCTACAGAATGCTGTAAGTAAGCTGGAAATATAAGTAATTTTCCTTCTTCAGGTTCCATCTTAATTGCTTCACTAGAAATTTCGTTATATTGATTAATTGGAGGATGATACATTGTCTTAACTTCTTTAGGGTCAAAAAAAGTTATTCTACCTGAATTTTTTTTTGCTTTTACATAATAAGCAGCACTCAAAAGTGAATTGGGATGAGCGTGCCTGATATTAAAGGTATGTTTTTTATTAATTATAGACCACATATTTAAAATGATCACATTTTTTGGCTCGCACTTCCAACTCATTGAGTTAGAAATAATTTTGTATAGGTAATCGCTAAAACTAGAAATAAATTTTTTAAGAACTGGCGAATTTTTCACATTAAAAAATGGTGAATGCCAACCACCTGAATTTGATTTAACTTGTCCTTTAGGATCATCTTTTTGTAAATCATAAATATATTTTTCAAGTTCTTTATTGAGTTGTTCATAATTATCTAATTTTTTTTCAAAGACAGGAACTGGAAATAATTTATTTACCTTAATTTCAGACATATATTTTTAAAGCCGTGCTCCTATAGTTTGTATAATTTTAGAGGATAAATCGGTTCCTTGTTTCAGACTATCTTGAGTTTTTAAATCATTGATGTAACCATGCAAATAACCAGCTGCAAATAAATCTCCTGCACCTGTCAAGTCAGTAATTTTAAGGTTTGATTTTGCTGGACATTCAAAGATTTTTTCACCGTTTACTACCATAGAACCATTCGCTCCTCTAGTGATAACAATATGTTTTTTAATTTGTTTTGCAAATGTTATTACTTCTTCAAATGATTTTGCATTAGTTAGAGTGAGTATTTCTTGTTCATTTGCAAAAGTAATATCAATTTTATTTTTTACTAATTCTAAAAATTCATCTTTATGTCTTTCTACACAAAAAAGGTCTGATAAAGACATTGCTACCTTATTGGAATTTTTAATTGCTTTATCGAATGCTTTTTTTGGCTCACCATTATCCCACAGATAACCTTCCAAAAAAGTAATCTTACTATTTTGTATATCGCTTTCTTTTATATCATTTTGATTAATTTTTCCTGCAGTGCCTAAGAAAGTACACATTGTTCTCTCCGAGTCAGGAGTTATTAATATTAAACAAGTACCAGTTGGAAGATTTTCTTTCTTCTTTAAATATAAGTATTTAACATTTTCTTTTTTAAGACCATTTTCATATTTTTCACCAAGTTCATCTTGATTAATCTTTCCTATAAATCCGACATTATTTCCAAGCTGTGATAATCCCACAATTGAGTTAGCTACAGATCCTCCCGAAACTGTTTCTTCTATTCTAAGATGAGAAAGTAAACTTTTAAATTCATCCTCATCAATTAATTTCATTGTACTTTTCGTAAGAGAATGTTTGTTTAAAAAATCATCAGAAACTTTACAGATAACATCGACTATTGCATTACCAATTCCAATTACTTTCATTCTTAAGCTTTAATTGTTTTTAACGGTTTATTTCTTTTAGGATAACAAGTAGTGCATATTTTACAAGTCAAACCATAACAACTTCTTGCTTTACAATACTCTCTTCCATAAAAAATTATTTGTAGGTGAAGTTTGTTCCAATATTTTTTTGGAAATAATCTTTTTAAATCTTTTTCAGTTTGAATAACATTTTTGCCACTTGTGAGACCCCATCTTTGTGCCAAACGATGAATATGTGTATCTATTGGAAATGCCGGGTATCCAAAACCTTGTGACATTACTACACTAGCAGTTTTATGACCAACTCCAGGAAGTTGTTCCAAATCATCAAATGTTTGTGGAACTTTACCATTATACTTTTGTATTAAAATTTTAGATAAATAAAAAATATTTTTTGCTTTAACTCTAAATATTCCAATTTTTTTAATAAGTTTTTCAATTTTTTTTCGACCAATTTTAACAAAATGCTCTGGTTTATAATATTTAGGATATATATCTTTTGTTACATTATTAACATTAACATCGGTGCATTGTGCTGAAAGAAGAACAGAAATTAATAAAGTAAAAGTATTTTTATATTTTAATGGTGTTGGAGTTTTTGGATAAATTTTATTTAATTCTTTAATGATCATTTTTATTTTGTTTGATTGTTTCATGACATTAAATTGGTTTATTTTTGATAAACAGCAGCAATTGAAAAATAATTTAATTTATTTATTTTTTCTCTATTAGAGCTAAATCTTTTAAAATTTAATATTCCAATATAGTATAAAATATTGAAGATATAACAAAGCAACCCATTATTTAATTTGAAAAAGTATTTAGATCTAAAATTGTTACATTCAGAAATAAAATAAATATCCACTAATTTTAAATTATTTTCGACACCGAAATTAATTAAATCTTTTTCTGTATAGCCTAATTTTACATGACCAACTATCTCTTCTTTAGATGGTTCTACAGACCAACCATACTTATTTGCATTAGATAAATAACTTTCTAGATATGGAGTTGTGATAATTATATGACCATTTTTTTTTGTATATTTTACTAATTGGTTAAAAAATTTCTTATCATCAAACAAATGTTCAATAACCTCAGATGACCATACAATATCATATTCATTTAAATTCCAACTTTCTCTCAAATCTTTTGATATTATTTTAAAATTTTCTTTTCCATAAAATTTTTTTTTTGATATTTTTTCATAATCAAAGTCAATTCCTGTATAATCTATTTTTTTAGAAATTGAATTCACATAGGCATAAAAATTGCCTGATCCACATCCAACATCTAATATATTGAAATCCTTTTTATGAATCTTTTTAATTAGATTAAATCCAAATAAATATCTATCGTTACTATCCTGTGCCCTAGTAAGTCCCAAATAAAGTTTTGGAAAAAAATTTAAAAGAATTTTCTCAATTATTCTTTTCATTTAAAGTTCATGAGATCTCTCATAGAATATAGTCCAGCTTTTTTAGTCATCAACCATTTTGCAGCTGATAAAGCCCCTTCCGAATACAAAGCTCTATCAAAAGCTTCATGATTTAAAGTGATTATTTCTTTGCCACTGGAGAATTTAACTTCATGTTCTCCAATAATTTCACCCTTTCTAAGAGAATTAAAATTAATTTTATTTCCATAGGGGAATGATTTTCTATTAAGATATTTTTTGCCAATTAAATTATAAAAATTTTTATTTTTTCCTTTAGCAATCCCATTTCCCAACATTAAAGCAGTTCCAGAAGGATAATCTTTTTTATGTTTATGATGTATTTCAAATATTTTACTTAAAAAATTTTTTCCAAGAGAACTTGATGCAATTTCAGTTAAATACATTAGTAGATTTATACCCAAACTCATGTTTCCCGCTTTTAAGATTGGAATTTTTCTTGAATATTTTTTAATTAATTTTTCCTCTTTTTTTGTAAATCCAGTTGTTCCTATAACTACTCTTTTTTTTAGTTTTGAGGCAATCTTTAAGATTTCTAATGTACATTTTGGAATAGTGAAATCAATTATTAGGTTTGTTTTTTTTAAACTTTCAACCGTATTTTTAGAAATTTTAATTCCACTAATTTTTTTTTTAATTTGTTTGCTTTCTGTAAGGGCAACTATTTTAAAATTTTTATCTGTTTTTACGGATTTAATTATCTGTTGACCCATACGGCCT
>MDTB01115975.1_pt1 | contig 15441 bp, 14 predicted proteins | sample 811161 | NCBI WGS metagenome assembly MDTB01 (sample SAMN05326650, study PRJNA326480) | marine metagenome | isolation source: seawater | place: Mediterranean Sea | collected 2009 | reverse complement strand
TGTGAGCTCTTTTGTTCTGATATTTGTTGCTGCAGGAATGCTTACTTATGGTGTTCATGAGCTAGAATCTGCTAAGGTGATACCTTATTATGGAGGTAAGGTGGTTATTCAAGAAGATCAAGTTGTTGCAACAAGAGTTAGCGGAGACTCTAAAATATTTATTTTTAATAAAAGTTCAGATAAAAAGAAGACGATCAGCAGTGCTGAAAAATGGGCATCAAGAGTCTGGGATATCAATCCTCCTAAGCACGCTGATGGGACCTATCCAGTGCTCCATGATAAAGGTGCTATAGGTGGTCTTTTCAAGGGCTTGTTTGGTTATAATGGCGATCCCAGTTGGATCGAATTAGCTGTCTGGCTTTGTGCGGTTTTTTCAATGAACTTTATATGGAAAAGAGTTTCATCAAATAGATAATAATTATAGAATGTTATAAAAATGTTCAAACAACTAATAAAATATATCTTAATTCTACAATTTGTTTTTGCTAATGAATTTATTGGTAAAGTAATCGATAGTAATACAGGTATGCCAGTAATTGAGGCAAATATTAATTTAACTAATGTAGAAGGAGTAGGCACCACAACAAATGAAAATGGAATTTTCTCATTTAATTCAAAAATTGGTGATCAAATCTCACTAGAAATAACTGCAATAGGTTATGCATCCTATAGCAATGAATTAGCAATTAATGATTCAGAACTGGTCATCATAGAATTGGAACAAAGTACATTAAAATTTTCACCAATTGATGTTATAGCGGACCAATCTCGATTATCGGGTTCAGGTCAAAATTATTATCGTTTACCTGGATCTATTTCATTAATCTCAAAAGCAGAAGTCTTAGAGTTCAATGATACAGATATAAATAGAATAATTGGCCAAGTCCCCGGCGTATATACGCAAGAAGAAGACGGGTATGGCCTCAGACCAAACATTGGAATGCGGGGCACAGGCCTAGAACGATCTGCAAAGATAAATATGATGGAAGATGGAATATTGATTGCCCCAGCACCATATTCATCCCCAGCTGCGTATTACTCTCCAACAGCAGGTAGAATGGAATCCTTTGAGATTCGAAAAGGCTCAAGTCAGATAAAGTATGGTCCTCATTCAACAGGTGGTGCAATAAACTATGTATCAGCCTCTATTCCACAACATTTGGATTTTAGCGGAGGAATTTCCTTAGGAGAAAACTCCACTCGCATAGCCAAGTTCAAAACAGGTATTTCATCAAATAATTTTGGTTTAATGTTTCAAACCCATTTGGACAATACTGATGGATTTAAAGAGCTTGATGGTGGTGGTGAAACAGGCTATGATAAAAAAGATTTTCTTTTTAAAGGAAGATTAAATACAAATTCAGATTTTGCAGCTGTGGAAGTTAAAATCAGCCAAACTGAGGAGCTCAGTCATGAAACATATTTAGGTTTGACTAATTCAGACTTTGATAAAAATCCATACAGACGATATGCAGCTTCAAAGAATGATTTAATGGATGCCAATCATGACCAGATAACACTCACAGGCGTTATTAAGATTTTACAAAATCTAGATATTACTTCTACAGTTTATAATAATGATTTTCATCGTAATTGGTATAAGTTAAATGAAGTTAATGGTGATAAAATAGGTTCTATATTAAATCAAGATGAAGGCACTGAAGTTTCCTATTCTCTATTATCTGCAACCAATTCTGATGATGATATTTATGATATAAAAGCAAATAATCGTATTTATAATTCAAAAGGGGTACAAACTCTCTTGAGATCAAATTTTTCATTATTTAATACTAACCATAATCTTATGATTGGTATTAGGCGACACTCAGATGAGATGGATCGCTACCAGTGGTCAGACCTTTATAAAATGAATAATGGTAATTTGATAATGACCACCGCGGGAGTAAGAGGCGAGGGTAGTAAAAATAATAGACTTTACTCTGCTATTGCTAATTCAATATTTTATGAAGATGAAATAAAATTTAATAAGCTTACAGTAATAGCTGGTGCTCGATACGAGGAAATTTTTCTTGAAAGGAAAGACTGGGGAAATGATTTAGACCGTGATTCCACGGCAGCTTCTATTAAATCTGCATCATTAAATGTACTTATCCCAGGCTTAGGTGTTTCTTACCAATTAGCCAATGGGATTCAAATTTTTACTGGTATTCATAATGGATTTTCTCCTCCTGGTCCTGGGATTGATGATGAAGATGAGGTACTGCCCGAAGAAAGTACAAATTTTGAATTAGGAAGTAGGTTTAATCAGGGTTTCCATTCTGCAGAATTTGTTGCTTTTTATAACGATTATAAAAACCTGCTTGGTGAAGATACTGAAGCAACTGGTTCAGGCACCTATGCTCAGTTCAATGGTGGAAAAGTTTTGATACAAGGATTGGAATTATCCTATGGAAATCTATTTAGCCTTAATGGATTTCTTTTGCCTATTACATTTAGTTATACATTTACAGATGCAAAGTTCAAAAATAATTTTGATAGTGAATTTGATCCATGGGGTAATGTATCAATAGATGATGAGCTACCATATATTCCCAGAAATATGTTCCACGCACAAATAGGGTTACAGAAAGGTAAACTTCGATCTTACCTCCGGTTAAAACATGTAGATGAAACACGTACTATCGCAGGCAAAGGTGAATTATCTTTGCTGAATAGTACAAGTTCATTCAATGTTATTGACTTGGTTACAAAATATCAATTCAATCGAAATATCTCATTAGATATGAAGGTAAATAATTTGACGAATTCCAAAGCAATAGTGTCAACTAGACCAGCAGGGTATAGGCCTAATATGCCAAGACAATTTATAACTTCTCTAATTTTTGATTTCTAGATATTGAGAAATTATTAAGCAGGCCAATTCGATTATAAATAAATTTATATAATTAATTATTTTTACCAATCCTTTGTACTTTGATCTATAATTGATTTAATCATATCAATTTGAAGATCGCTATCGTTCAGGCAGGGAATGTATTCAAATTTTTCACCACCATTCTTTAAGAATAGGTTTTGGTATTGCATACTTATTTCTTCTAATGTCTCCAAGCAATCGACCGCAAAACCTGGTGAAATAACTTGAATATGCTTTGTACCATTATTTGCTTCATTAATTAATAGCTCATCAATATAAGGTTCTAACCATTTATCCGATCCAAATCTTGATTGAAAAGCAGTCTCATTTTTAAAAACTTTCGAGAACCACCATATGATTGGTAGAAATTCTGAGTTTAAATATCTTCATACCCATGATATAATGCTTAGGGCAAAAAGGTTAGTAGAAAATTTTTTATAAGGCCATTGCAGGCTGCAATGGAGAACTAACAGCTCTTTGTAAATGTTTTCCCCATGTCATTCTTAATGAAGAAATGAGATCATTGATATCGGTTATTGAATGTTTTGGAGTGACCGTTATCCTTAATCTTGCGCTGCCTTTTGGCACAGTTGGGTAGAAAATTGGTTGCAAATATGTATTATGCTTGTTTAGAAGGGTATTTGAATAATCTTTGACCTTTGATTCATCGTAGGCAAGTACTGGGATTATATGGCTATCACTATCAATAAAATCAATACCGACTTTCTTCAATTGGTTCTTAATGAAATTAGCTTTTGAAAAAACTAATTTTCTCTCCTCATCCAATGTTTGAACGATTTCAATGCTTTTTGATGCTGCAGCTGCTATTGCAGGCATCATAGATGTTGTAAAAATAAAGCCGGGAGCAAATGATTTGATAAAATCAATTAGTATTTCATCTCCTGTTATATAACCACCTATTTGTCCAAAGCCTTTTGCAAGAGTTCCATTGATAATATCGATTTGATCTGAAACGCCACATTCTTGGGCAACTCCTCGACCTTTTTTACCATATAATCCAACAGCATGTACTTCATCAAGATATGTTAGTGCATTATATTTTTTAGCAAGCCTAACATATTCAGCCACATTGGCTTTTGTTCCATCCATAGAGTAGAGGGATTCAAAAACAATTATCTTTGGCCTATCCAACTCACACTCACTTAAAAGTTTTTCCAGGTGATCAAGGTCATTGTGTCTGAATATTGAGCAGTCAGCCTTAGAGTTCTTTATACCCTCAATAAGGGATGCATGATTTAGCTCGTCAGAGAATACCTTAATATTTTCTATACGCTTGCACAGAGTAGATAGAGTTGCTTGATTTGCGATATATGCAGATGAAAATATCAATGCCTTATCCCTGCAATGGAAATTAGCAATATCCTTCTCTAGCTGATTGTGATAGGGTGTAGATCCCGAAATATTTCTTGTGCCACCCGAACCAGTGCCAACGGTTTTAATAACCTCGATCATTCTATCAATAACCTCGGGATTGTGGCTCATATTCAAATAATCATTAGAGCACCAGATACGTGTGTTTGTACTGTGGTGTTCTTCTTCAATATTATTAAAATCTATCTTCGTAAATGGGAATGTATCTTTAAACCTGTATACAGGGGTAAAGGTCCTTTTAAATCCCTTAGCGCTGAATTCATCAATCTGATTTTTAATATATTTTTTATAATCCATTTTGCTACTTTATGTTTTAGAAAGAATAATAAAGTTATTAGACTCGCCAGTCGAAATTACGAATATATAATTAGTTTGAACAAATAGAGTCTTGCAAAAACAAAAAATTATTAAGATTGTTTCTAGGGGTAGTACCCTGGCAAGGGTGCAGGCAGAAGAAGTTGGAAATGATCTTAGGTCAGTACATCCAAATCTTTCCATAGAATATCATACTTCAAATGCTGTCGCAGATATTGATTTAAATATGGATATTACAAAACCCGAAAATATTGGCGTTTTCACCAGAGATATAAGCAATAGAGTGATAGATGGAGATTTTGATATCGCAATCCACTCGTGGAAAGATCTCCCCGTTGAGCCATCATCAGGTACTGAAATAATTGGCACATTAGGAAGAGGGGATATGCGCGATATAATGATCGTTAAAAAAGATACGGCAATTCTTAAGTACAAAAAAAATATAAAAATTCTCACTTCATCTCCCCGCAGAAAATATAATATTAAAAACATCTTACCTGATCTACTTCCGATGAAAATAGACTCCATGAGCTTTAGTGATATCAGGGGGAATATTGAAACAAGATTAAATAAATTTATTTCAGGTGACGCAGATATAGTTCTAATGGCTAAAGTGGCAATAGACCGTTTAATGAGGTCAGGGGATCAAAACACTATAAACGCTATTAAAGAAATACTTTATAGAACAAGGTGGATGATTCTACCGTTATCGATATTCCCAACGGCTCCTGGACAAGGTGCAATTGCTATTGAAGCAAGAAAGAATAGCTTACATCTAAAAAATCTCATAAAGCCCATTAATGCTCTCGGTACTTTTGAGGATGTAAAAAAAGAAAAATCAATACTATCTCAGTATGGCGGAGGATGTCATCAAAAAATTGGAGTGTCAATATGGAATGCAAGACATGTCAGAATGTGTTCGTTGATCGGTGAGACCGAAGATGGAGTTCCATTGAAAACAATGGGGCCATTAGATAAAAAACCTTACGATATGGTAAAAAAAGTTTCTTCAGATGATATATACCCTAATAAAAGTGATAACAATATGTTTGTTAGAAAACGTATCTTGAATGAGCAAATTAAAACCTTGAAAAAAAGCTTTATTTTTATAAGTAGAAAAAATGTCCTAGATAGTTGTGGTAGTATTCATAAGTCAAATATTTTTTGGACAAGTGGTGTAAAAACTTGGAGGTATGCAGCGCGAAAAGGTTATTGGATCAATGGTTCATCAGATAGCCTTGGAGAGCAAAATGGAATTGAAATAGATCATCTTATTGCATGGAAATTGAAAAAATATAAGCTTAGCCATACGAATGCATCTTCAAAAATTTTTCAAATCCTTCCCACATACCAGTTAGAGTTTGATGAAGATAAAATAAAAATGCTGAAACTTGATGAAAGATCGGACTTCTTCTGGATGAGCCCTCTACAGTATGAAAAAGCAGTAGAGTTTTTTCCTGAAATATCTAATGGAAATCATAGCTGTGGTTTTGGTAGGACATATGAATATTTGAAAACAAATTTACCAAATTCAAAAAAAATAAATTGTTACTTTTCATATAAGCATTGGTTAGATGACCAAAAGGTAAAATAGTAAATAAATGAATCATAAATTTAAAAACGTATTAAATGGAACTCCTCAACCTATACCACCGATATGGTTCATGAGGCAGGCTGGTAGATACCATTCACATTATCAAAAATTAAGGAAAAAATATTCTTTTGAGCAGTTATGCAAAACGCCTGAGTTAGCCACGGAAGTGGCATGTGGTCCAATTTTAGATTTCGATTATGACGTCGCGATACTTTTTAGTGATATTTTATTCCCGCTTGAATTATTTGGTTTAGATCTTAGTTATAAACCTGGTCCTGTTTTTGGAAATTACTTGCAACCCGGTGACGAAAATAAAACTATAAGTGTGGATAAAATTCAGGAAGAATTATCCTTCCAGTCTGAAGCAATGGCTCTTACAAGGAAAGCTCTGCCAGACAACAAAAGTCTTGTTGGTTTCGTTGGAGGTCCTTGGACCATACTGTCCTATGGGCTAAATATGAAAAATGAAGTTAAGATCGATGTCCCATCCATTGGAGATCATGTCGAAAAACTATTATATGATCATCTATTCCCAATTCTTAAAAAGAATATAGAGATGCAACTCAATGCTGGAGCAGAGATCGTCTATATATTTGATACCAATAGTGTACAATTAGAAAAGCGATATTTTTTGGATCACTACATAAACAAAATTAAAAATGAGTTATTCCTAACCTTTGAAAAGAAAATAGCATACTTCTCAAAGAACCAATCCTTCTATCACCAAGAAATATCAAAAATAAATGATATGAGATTGGCAGGCGTAGTTTATTCTGGGGATATTGGTTTTAATGATTTTTTAACAAAAAAAAGAGATTTTTTTGTACAGGGTAATTTTTCACCAAATTCCTTATTGAAGCCCCACGATGATTATTTACATGATTTTGAATTATTTGTTGATAGTTTAAAATCCGTGAACATGAGCCAGATATCTGGCTATATCTGTAGTCTTAACCACGGCGTCTTACCTAAAACCCCTGAAGAAAATGTTAGGCATTTTATAGGTACAATTAGAAATAAATTCTCTTTAATGGATTAGTTATGCAGGATTTTGAGCAAGGGTTTTCAAATAAAATAGGGATCTTAATTACAAACCTAGGAACTCCAGACGCTCCTGATAAGAAAAGCCTAAAAAAATACCTAAGACAATTTTTATCTGATAGGAGAGTAGTTGATTATAATCCCTTTTTATGGAAAATTATCCTTTATGGGATAATTTTAAATATAAGACCAAAAAGATCAGCTAGGTTATATAAGTCTATATGGACAGAAGAGGGTTCTCCACTTCTAAAAAACATGAATGAAATCGTTACTGGTCTAGATAGACTATTCACAAATAAGAATGTAACTATTAGGCTTGGTATGCGCTATGGTAATCCTTCAATAGAGAGTGCTTTAGAAACATTCAAAAAAAATAATGTTTATAAGATTCTAGTTCTTCCCCTTTACCCACAGGCGGGATCACCAACGAATTCAAGTACCTTAGATGAGATCTCAAATGTTTTTTCAAAATGGCCATGGGTGCCAAGCTTACGGTTTGTAAATGGCTATCATGATAGAGAAGATTATATAGCAGCTCTTTCCAAATCAATTATTTTGTCAGTTTCAGATACCTCTACAATTGAAAAATTGATCATTAGCTTTCATGGAATGCCATTTCGATATCTTAAGGAAGGTGACCCCTATTATTGTTTTTGTCATAAAACAGCCAGGTTGCTTGCAAATAAACTCAAACTGAAAAGTGAACAATATTCCTTAGCATTTCAATCCAGGTTTGGCAGGGAGGAATGGCTTAAGCCTTATATTGATGAAGAAATTGTTAAATATGCTAAAAATGGTATCAAAAAATTACATGTAATATCACCGGGCTTTAGTGTTGATTGTTTAGAAACGCTGGAAGAGATAAAAATTCAGTATAATAAACTATTTAAAGAAAATGGTGGAGAAGAACTTGCCTATATCCCTTGTTTGAATAGTAGTGACGAACACCTGGATATAATTAAAGGTATATTAGATGAAAATTTAAATGGATGGTTAACATGAAAGATAAAGCAAGGGAATGGTTTGAAAATCTAAGATCAAAATTGATTTCAACCATAGAAGTCCATGAAAATGCTCGTTTTACTGAAAAGAAATGGGAGCATTCTGGTAGAGGTGGTGGGCTAATGAGCAAAATTGAAGGAAGTCTTATAGAAAAAGGTGGTGTTAATATTTCAACTGTCTCAGGGCAGTTCTCGGAAAAAATGCAAAAAAGAGTACCTGGCGCTGAAAAAGACCCCTCTTATTGGGCAACAGGGATAAGCGTCGTTTTACACCCTAAGAATCCTAATATCCCATCAATGCATTTTAATACAAGGTACCTTTCTACCACCAAAAATTGGTTTGGCGGGGGGATAGACATTACCCCCTGTCTAGATTACACTAAAGAAACCAAAATTTTTCACATTGACCTGAAAAATATGTGTGATAAATATGATAATTCTTATTATCCAAAGTATAAGAAATGGTGTGATGAGTACTTTTTTTTAAAACACAGGAATGAACCAAGAGGTATTGGTGGTATATTTTTTGATTATTTAAATACTGAAAGTGACAACTCTGATTTCTTATTCATTAAAGATGTAGGAATGTTTTTTCATGATTACGTCGATAAGATAATATCTAGATATAAAAATAATGACTGGTCAGAAAGTGACAAATATGCTCAGTTAATAAAAAGAGGGCGATATGTTGAGTTCAATCTCCTTTATGATAGAGGCACAAAATTTGGATTAGAGACAGGTGGCAATATTGATGCTATATTGATGTCAATGCCTCCTCAAGCAAATTGGGAGTAGCGATTGGGCAATATTTATCTATGGGTCAAGGTTCTACATGTCAGTTTTGTTGTTGCGTGGATGGCTGGCCTCTTATACCTACCAAGAATATTTGTTTATCATTCTATGAATAATGTAACCAAAGAAACTTCAGAGGTCTTTAAAGTTATGGAGAGAAGATTGTATTTGTATATTATGCACCCCTCTGCAATATTGGTCTGGATGTCAGGACTGTATTTGGCCCATGTTTTAGGTATATATGGTTGGCTAATTATTAAATTTATTCTTGTGATACTTCTTACCCTCTATCATATAAATCTTGGTAGGCATCTGAAAGACCTTGTAGGTGATATTAATGTTAGATCTTCAAAGTTTTTTCGTTTGATCAATGAGATACCGTTCCTTATTCTGTTTTTTATACTTATTCTAGTGATAATAAAACCCGAGATCAATTGAATTAAATATGACTAAGCAAGAAAGAAAATTTCCTAATACAAGGATGAGAAGAAATCGAATGCAAAAATTTTCCAGAAAGCTTACCTCTGAGAATGCATTATCAGCTAATGATATCATTTGGCCTGTATTTATTAAAGAGGGGAAAGCTATAAAACAAGTTATTGATGCGATGCCTGACGTGTTCTGTTTTTCAATAGACAGTTTGATAAAAGAATTAGAGAACCCCATTCGTTTAGGACTGAATGCGATTGCTTTATTTCCAAATATTGACTCTAAGTTAAAAGACAGAGAGGGTTCTCAAGGTATTGATCCAAACAATTTGATATGTAGAGCGATCAAGGAAATAAAAAACGAGTTTCCATCATTGGGTATCATTTGCGATGTAGCATTGGATCCATTCACTGATCATGGTCATGATGGAGTGGTACGTGGTGGTATTGTTGATAATGACCTTACACTAGATAAATTAAATAAGCAGGCATTGATCTATGCGGAAGCAGGATGCGATATTATAGCACCATCTGATATGATGGATGGCAGAGTCGGCTCAATAAGGAATTGTCTTGAGAAGAATAATTTTAAAAATACCATGATAATGTCCTATGCTGCAAAATACTCATCCTCATATTATGGGCCATTTCGTAGCGCGATCGGATCAGAGGAACTTATTAAACCAAAAGATAAAAAATCATATCAACTAGATTTTGCAAATTCAGATGAGGCAATGCATGAAATTTTAATTGATATTAATGAAGGTGCTGACATGGTCATGATAAAACCAGGTATGCCTTATTTAGATATAGTTTCTAGAGCAAAAGAAACATTCAATATGCCAACATTTGTTTATCAAGTTTCAGGAGAGTACTCAATGATAATGTCTGCAGTAGAAAAAGGTCTTGCCAACAAGAGGGACATAATTTTTGAATCAATGGTGTGTTTTAAAAGGGCAGGTGCGGATGGTATCTTTACATATTTCGCTCCATATTTACTTAATGATTTGAAAAAGGGTATTTAAGTTTTCAAAAAATAATATTTAAGATAAAATGATATTTACTATTGAGAATAGGTCTCATTATCATTATTTTTGTTTATGTTAATTATAGACTAAGGAATTAATATGTTACAATTATATAAAGAAGAACCTATATCAATATCCTTTTTAAAATCTGATCGCCAGCTTCAGCTTGAATTTTGCAATGTAAAAATGAATTTAAACCCATGTCAGTTTAAATTATTTAACCAGTATTTAATACGACTTCAAAAAGGTTTGGATTCGGATACAAAATCTGTTCAAATTAATTTAGTTAAAGACTGTTTAAATATAGAAATATCCCTAAAAGATTTTTTACAGTTATGTAATGGTGTTGAGACAGCTCTAATAAATAAATTTGGATACAAACCAAAGATTCAAAATTGAAGTGAGATTAATTTTATATAGTTTTTTTTCTTTCTGTTTACTTTCATGTAATTCAGAACCAACATTGACCGAGAGGAATATGATGGTTGAAAAGATCAACGCTTTTCAATTTCTAAGCAATTATCACCATCAATTACATGTGATGATAGGCGAAGAAGAGGGTGATATAAATAATGCATTTGATGAATTATTAACTGCATTATCTTCAAATAAAAATCCTGAACTTATACCCATTAAAAATGCTGTTATGAGGATAGACCAATTGGATAAAGAAGCGCTTTCGGTTAAAAGGTTAGATTATTTAGTAGATTATTATCAATCAGGTTTGTCAATCCAGATAGAGGGTGTTTTTAGAGGATATGGCTACTTAGAGTCTTTTGCTGTTGAAGATGCACTTAATCTATATGATGGTCTAGATAAGTAAGATCTTTGATTCTCAAAGATCTAAAAATTATCACGCAGCATTTTTTTTAATTCAGCCTCATGCATTTCTTCTGCAGCAATTTGAGTACGAGCAAATTCTTCCAACATAATTGAACCACCATCAACATTCTTCAATAGCTCATAGTATGATCTGATTGCTTCTTTTTCATGTTCTAAACACTCATTTAAAATATCTTCCGTTGAGTGTTTATGAGTTTCAAGTAGATCACTTATTTTTAGGGTGGGGTGTTCACCGAGACTAGTGATATGTTCACCTACTGCTTCGGCATGAGTTAAAGATTCCTGGGCTTGCTCTCTTAACCATTCTACAACCGATAAACGGTAGGGCCCTTGTACCATAAATGCATAGTGTGTGTATTTTACAACTCCTGCTAACTCAAGTTCTAAGATTTTGTTTAAGGATTCGAGAACGTTTTCTTTGTTCATTTTTACTTCCCTTTTTATATAAAACTATTGATTAGTGTTAATATTCCATAAATATGTGCTGATATATCAGCCTATAAAATTAATAGATAATTATTTAATATATGTTTAATTCAATTTTTGTTTCACATTCATTAATATTTTAAATTTCGACTAACAATTCGAATAATAAGGTACTTTGATTTTATGTCAATTTCAGAAAGACAATTAGAAGAAAGAAAAATGCGCCAGGCACGTATCCTTGATGGAGCGCTTACAGTTTTTAAGGAGAAAGGTCTTGATGGTGCAACCATGGATGAGATCGCAAACTCTTCTGGATTTGGTAAAGCTACCCTCTATTATTATTTCAAATCTAAAGAGGAAGTCTTATCTGCTATTCTAGAGGATGGCTGGCAGAACATATGGGAGTCTCTTGAACCTGTCATTGCAGTTCAAGACTCACCTAGAAAGACATTTGTTAATGTTCTGATAAAAATAGCTGAGAATGCTCAAGATCGACCTGGACTTTTTGAGTTTCTTTTTAATGTTCCCAAGGCAATTAAATTAGATAAGCAGCCATGGAAAGATTACCAGCATCGTCTTTATGCAGTCATTCAAGGGCTTTTAGAGGATGGGGTTAAAAAAGGTGAATTCCCCCAAGTAGATCCACAGCTTATGTTCAAAGCGCTTGGTGGTCTATTTATGGGGTTGGTTTTTATGGGCGATAGAAAGGAGCCTGTCACAGATAAAGATGTTGAAAATCTTCTGAATGAATTGATCACAGATCCAAAGATCAATAATTAGACTATAATACCTAAAAAAAATGTACCATTTAATTTTTTTCATGATCTTTACTTCAATAGTAAGCGGACTATCCATAACGGGTTACGTAGTTGATAAAGAATCAAATGTTCCCTTGGAAAATGTAAATATATTTATAGAAAATACAGATACAGGGACCACTTCAGATAAAGATGGTTACTTCCAAATTGATAATATGCCCCAAGATGAGCACCAAATATTATTTTCAATCATTGGCTATAAAACATTTTCAAAAAGTCTAAAGGTTAAAAAGGAAATTAAAGAGTCACTAAATATTGTTCTCGAAAAAGAACCTCTTCAATGGAAAGCAGTGAATGTAATGGGGCTGATTCCTTCTAAACATGCACCAGAATTAACCGAGATAGTTGAGACAAATAAAATAACTAATACGGACCAAGAAACTCTATCTGCTCTATTAGGTAATCTGCATGGAATTGAGGTCCAAAGCGCTCATGAGTATGGTCGCAATGTAAATATCTCAATAAGAGGTTCTTCTGATTTCAAACCAGGGGGCTATAATAACAGAGTGCTATTATTACTTGATGGTTTCCCTGTCTCAATACCGAATTCTGGATCCTCAGATTGGAATGCCATTCCCTTTGAAACAATAAAGCATATTGAGGTTGTTAGAGGTCCAGCTTCATCTATTTATGGGCATAATTCAATGGGTGGTGTTATCAATATTGTTACAAGATCAGGTGGGGATTCGAACAAGTGGTATCCAGAGTTACGTTTTGGTAGCTATGGTTCACATGCTCTCTCACTATCATTTAGTGGTAATAAGAATGAAACAAATTTTATTAGCACTCTAGGCCATGGCAGTTCAAATGGTCATAGATTTAATTCAGGTCATGAGCAAACGCGGTTATCTTTCAAAATTAATAGAACACTACCACTTGGTCAGCAGGTTCAATTCTCATTTATCAAATCGAATAGTTTTAATGGCCAGCCTGGTTTTGTTTACCCAGATAACCCTGGTCTCATTTCCTATAGAGAATCAAATCGTGAAAGTAATTACCTTCAATTTTATTATAAACGATTGATAGGTAAATCACTATTCTCTTTATCACTGGCAACAAACCAGTTTGAAACTGATTATAATGATCGCAATGACGCTCCCGAAGATAAAATACTGGGCAAGACACATTACAGAGATAAAAGCTACATTTTCAGGAGTCAGTTACATAAGTTTTTCAAAGGGGGTACTGATCTGGTCATAGGGACTGAAGTATCAATAGATCAATCAAGATCAAATGTTCTAAGGAACATATACACACAACCTGAACAATTCACAGTTGCAGGTTTCGCACAATTTAGAAGATCGATCTCAAATAATTTTATGTATGACCTAGGCTTGAGGTATGATAATAGAGAAGTGACAGGAGGAGAGGGATATAGTGTTAAGTCTTTTCAGGCATTTTCTCCAAAATTGAGTCTTTTCTACAAATTAAGTTCTAGTTCCACTTCTTATATTTCATTCAATCAGGGATTTAGAGCACCTTCCATTTCAGAACTATTTTTAGAATATGAAAGCAGTTACGGGCTGATACTACTGGGAAACCCATCACTTAAAGCAGAATCATTAATTAATATTGAAGCAGGTATAAAACATCAGAGAGAAGAAAATTTTTCATTTTTCAGCAATGTTTTCTTAAATCGATATACAGACATGATCGATTTTATTTACACAATTCCAGTTAGATCGATAAACCGTGAAGCGGTCAATGGATTAGGTTTAGAATTTGGTTCAAATATTAATGTAGATCAAACTGGGTCAAATATAAACTTTACTTATAGTTATTTAGATATGGAAAATATCAATTCAGTTGTTCCATTGCTCTATAGGCCAAAGCATAAGATAAGATTTACAGTTATGCAGGAGTCACCCATAGCCGATATTTTATTTTCAGCAAAATATGCAAGTACTCAATTATATGAAGATTTCTTAACCGATGATCACCCTATTCAAGACAATACAGTTATCTTCCCATTGGAGACTCTGCCCGAGACAGTGATAGCGGATGCTAGCATTTCTAAAACTATTATGGAATATGATATAACTATCAAAATAAAAAATGTTTTCAATAAAAAATATGTAATGATCCAACATTATCCAATGCCTGGAAGAAATTTTGAAATATCAATTAATAAACCTATAAAATAAGAGAATCACCCATGAAACAAATTACTGAAGTTACAATAGTAGCATTTTTTCTAATGATAATATCTTGTGATGATAATGAGACCAATGAAGAGGTATTACCGGAATTTGGTACAATATCTGGAACCGTAAATTTTAGTGGTACATGGCCAGATAGTGGCGAGGTATTAATCACATTAGATACTAACTATCCACCTCAAGGTCCTCCAGCTGCTTTTGCCTATATCACAAGTGATGATGTCTCCAATGGTGTTTATGATTATAGCTTTGGTGATCTATCTTTTAGAGCTTATGATGCTATTACGATTACCTATTGGTCTTTAGGGTACGCGACGGCAGGTTCAAATTATAGCTTGATCGGTAGCTATATAGAGCCTATAGATGTTTCGCAGGATACTCCAGAGATTACTTTAGACATAGACGCAACTTTCAACTAGACCTATTTCTCCTATCACACATCTAATCAACTACAAATGAATATTAATAATAATTCTATCATTAAATACTTTTGGCTTATGCTAGGATTATTACTATCAGGTATTGGTCTAATTGGTATCGTTGTCCCAGGGTTACCAACCACACCAATAATGATACTTGCAGCCGCATGTTTTTTTCGTAGTTCTGAAAGATTATATAACTGGGTAATACAAAACAAGTATTATGGGCATCATGTTAAAAATTTCCGTGAGGGAAGAGGGATGCCTAAGAAGGCTAAGTTCATGGCCATAGGTACGATGTGGGTCTTCG
>MDTB01062481.1_pt1 | contig 15441 bp, 13 predicted proteins | sample 811161 | NCBI WGS metagenome assembly MDTB01 (sample SAMN05326650, study PRJNA326480) | marine metagenome | isolation source: seawater | place: Mediterranean Sea | collected 2009 | reverse complement strand
TATTACTCTTTCGTGTAAAAGTGGTAAGCCAACTTCATAATAAAATTTGTCCTCAAACCAATCTGTTAATCGCCTTATCTCAGCACGTTGAACACTTGACCCTGACAACAGACTTGCATCTGCTCTTGACTCCTCTATCCATTCACTGATGGCACGTGAACCCGATATAATAATATTGTCATTATACTGAAAAACTGGCAAAGAGCCTGCTGGATTAAGATACAGAAAGGCCTCATCTCTCTGCCATGGAAAACGATGAGTTAATTCAAAGTCATATTTATATTCAACAAGCTGAAGACGGATGAATCTGCTAGCTGCTGACAACGCAAAATGATGTAGAAATGAGGTGTTGTTCATCTAAGAAATCTATCCGCTCAAAATTATGTCACCATATCCGCTCAATCAATATCTGACAAGACAGCCAATGTGTGATTAGATAATTTTTCCAAATCCTCAGAACGCAAATTTATAAATTGTAGCCTTTGTCTTTCAATTGGGCCTGGCCAGTCCACATTATCTGGAACAGGTTTAAATCCAAATTTTGGATAATAATCAGGTTCCCCTGAGACAAGGCAAAAATCCCAATTGCTTTGGCTGATTTGGTGTAATGCTTGCCTTACAAGCAACTGGCCTACACCAAGGCCTCTTAGATAATATTTTACTGCAAGTGGGCCAAGAAGAAGAGAAGGATAAGTGCTAATTCGGATAGGCCAAAATTGGAGACTACCAACAATTCTATCTGTTGCGGAATCTCTATTTTCAGCAGATATGGCCAAATCCTCCACTATTAATCCCAGCCCATCAATTGGATGTGCTTTGCGAAGATTCCAAATAGAGCGGGTAGCATGTTCAGGGCCAAAGGCATCTTGCGTTATTCGCCTTACCGCCGCTTCATCTTGGCGGATATAGCTGCGAATTGCGAAACTATTTGGCATCAATAGGCACCGCTATGCAATTTTGCCAACTGCCGCTTCGGAATTCACTGGGTTTTCAAGGGTATTTAGTATTTCGAGGGGAACAATATGCCAAAAATTTCTAATTTCCCTTGACCAATCATTAACAAGTCGTTTGGCAAGCTCTGAATTAGTCTCTCGCGCATGTTGCCTTATCATTTCCAATAATTTATCGCTCCAATGTCCAGATTGAAGACGAGTAACATTCAAAGTTTCTGTATTGAAATCCTTGAGGCTTGCTTCTTTCGAGTCATATAGAAATGCCATTCCACCTGTCATACCGGCTCCAAAATTAGACCCGATTGGCCCTAGAATAACGGCATTGCCGCCTGTCATATATTCACATCCATTAGAGCCGCATCCTTCAACAACACCAGTTGCACCTGAATTCCGAACACAAAACCGTTCTCCTGCCTGACCAGCTGCAAACAGCATACCGCTAGTAGCGCCATACAAAACTGTGTTACCGATAATAGTATTTTGAGATGCAACAAACGATGTCTCCGAAGATGGGCGAACCGTAATCATACCTCCGGACAATCCTTTCCCGACATAATCATTCGCATCACCAACAATATCTAAACGAAGTCCTTGAGTTGCGAACGCTCCAAGAGATTGCCCCGCTGACCCACGCAATCGCGCTGAAATTTGACTGTGCTTCATTCCAGTCAAGCCAAATTTGCGAACAATATGAGAGGATAGTCTGGTGCCGATAGCGCGCTGAGTATTTTCTATGTTGTAGGATAGTTGCATTTTACCACCGCTTGCGAGCGCTTTCTGGGTATCTTTAACCATCTGAGCATCAAGTGTATCTGGTACTTCTGTTCTGTCTGCATCCCTATTTCCACCGCGATTAATTGTCTGAGCATCTGCTTGCACAAGAATTGGATTTAAGTCTAAATCATCTAATGCAGAATCCCCTCGTGATACTTGAGCAAGCAATTCTGTGCGGCCTATCACGTCTGAGATACTCTCAAATCCTAGTGAGGCTATAATTTCTCTCACCTCCTCTGCAATATGGGTGAATAATTGAACAACTTTTTCGGGTGTGCCTTCGAATTTGGCGCGTAAATCCTCTCTTTGTGTACACACTCCAACAGGACATGTATTTGCATGACACTGTCGAACCATAACACAACCCATCGCGAGCAATGATGAGGTTCCAATGCCGTATTCATCTGCACCAAGAACCGCAGCCATTACAACATCGCGGCCTGTTTTCAGACCGCCATCTGTTCTTAATACAACAGCATCGCGAAGACCGTTCATAGTGAGCACCTGATGTACTTCGGTTAACCCCATTTCCCACGGCATGCCAGCATATTTAATTGATGATTGAGGGCTTGCTCCTGTTCCACCACCATGACCAGATATCAAGATAGTATCTGCTTTGGCTTTTGCAACACCTGCTGCAATAGTTCCAATGCCTGTGGATGCCACAAGCTTCACGCATACTTTTGCTTCTGGATTTATCTGTTTTAGGTCATAGATTAACTGAGCTAAATCCTCAATTGAATAAATATCATGATGAGGTGGCGGTGATATCAGTGTTACCCCAGGCGTAGAATGGCGCAATTTAGCGATAAGACTATTCACTTTAATACCTGGCAGTTGTCCACCTTCCCCCGGCTTTGCACCTTGCGCAACTTTAATCTCAATTTCTTTACAATTATTAAGATACTCTGCCGTTACTCCAAATCTGCCAGAAGCAACCTGCTTGATTGCACTAGAAGGATCATCTCCATTATCACGCAATTTATATCTCTCAGAATCCTCACCGCCCTCGCCTGAATCAGATTTAGCACCAATCCTATTCATAGCGATAGAAAGTGTTTCATGCGCCTCTGGACTTAGCGCACCAAGGCTGATTCCAGGGGATACAAGACGTCTTCTTATATCAGTTATGCTTTCAACTTTCTCTACTGAAAGAGATGGCTTACTTGGGGTGAAATCGAGCAAATCTCGCAAATTTACCGGGCCTTGGCGACTAACCATAGACACATATTTTTTCCAGCTATCATAAGAGCCGGTATTACAGGCATGTTGCATTGCATGAATTACCTGCCCGTCAAATGCATGTGCCTCACCAGCCTTACGGTATTTAAATTGTCCTCCAACTGGCAAATAGGCAACATCACTAGAAAAGGCACGTTTATGCATCTCCAATACCCTTGTTTGAATACCACTCAGACCAAGGCCTGATATTCTAGAGGACATGGGCGGAAAATAATCAACAACCAGTGAGCGCGAAAGACCAAGCGCTTCAAAATTATACCCACCTCGATAAGATGAAAGAACCGAAATACCCATTTTCGACATGATTTTGAGTAAGCCAAGTTCAATCGCTGTTTTATAGTTTATAACAGCCTCTGTTATTGAGAGTGTTTCTACTAGACCCTTTTCTTTGCGCTCAGAAATTGCCCATTCAGCGCCATATGGATTCACAGTAGTAGCCCCAACGCCTATCAATACAGCAAAATGATGAACATCAAGACACTCACCTGTAGCTACATTGACAGATACAAAAGTGCGTAATTGCTGGCGAACCAAATAAGAATGCACTGCGCCAACTGCTAAAATCATAGGTATTGGCGCTTTGGAAGAAGAAATGTGACTGTCAGATAACATTACGTGTTCACAACCACCGCGAACAGCATTTTCAGCTAAAATCTGAATTTCTTCTAGGGCATTTTTAAGGCTGTTTTCGCCGCCATCTGAGTCAAACTGACAACTGATGACCACTGCTTTTGCACCAAGATGTTCAATAAGGTGTGCCCACTCTGAATTCGTTAAAACCGGGGAGTCCAGAAGTAAGTGGTCGCATTGTTCTGCTGATTCATCTAGAATATTGCCAAGATTGCCAAGCCGTGTTCGTAATGTCATTACATGTCGCTCACGCAGTGAATCTATTGGCGGGTTTGTTACTTGTGAGAAATTCTGCCTGAAGAAGTGATGTAACCCACGGTAATGAGATGATAAAACAGCAAGTGGGGTATCATCCCCCATAGAGCCAACTGCCTCTTTTCCAGTTTCAATCATTGGCTGCAATATGAGTTCCATATCCTCCATACTCCAACCAGCAAGCAGCTGACGTCTTCTAATTATATCAGATGCCGGTCGTTGCGGCGTAATATCCTTCTTCTCCGCTAAAATTTCATCCAGCTGATGTGATTTGCCAAGCCAGCTATTCCAGTCTGCTCGTCCCGATAATTCTGACTTAAGCTCGATATCTTTAACAAGTCTCCCTTCTGCCAGATTAACACCTATCATCTCACCAGGGCCTAATCTTCCAAGTTCTTGAATATTAGAGGGAGGGATTGAAACCATCCCAGTTTCAGAACCAGCTAGGAGCAATCCATCTTTGGTAATTGTATAGCGTAACGGGCGCAAACCGTTGCGATCCATTCCCCCTATTACCCAATTGCCAGAGAATGCTGCAATTGCTGCAGGCCCGTCCCAAGGCTCCATAACCGCATTACAATATCCATAAAGCCCCGCTAATTCAGAGGGAACATCTGGCGTTACAGCTTGAGGTATCATCATTGTCTTTACCATAGGCAAATCCCGCCCAGCCTGTAAAAGCAATTCAAAAACAGAATCAAGGGCAGCTGAATCAGAACTCCCTTTGGCAATGATAGGCTTTATATGTTCAACGTTTTTACCAAAAACATCACTATCCATCCTATCTTCATGACAGGACATCCAGTTCATGTTTCCGCGAACGGTATTAATCTCGCCATTATGGGCTATTACCCTAAATGGTTGTGCCAACCGCCATGTTGGAAATGTATTTGTTGAATATCTTTGATGATACACAGCAAAATCAGAGATAAACAGCTGATCATCAAGGTCAGGATAGAATTCGGTTACCTGCTCTGCCAAGAACATACCTTTATAGATTATAGATCTTGATGAGAGTGAGCAGATATAAAAATCATTGATTAATTCTGCAAGAACGGCTTTTTCAATTCTCCTGCGAACAATGAACAACTCCCGCTCTGCCTCTACTTCTGATTTTGCAGCTGGCATTGTGAACATAATCTGCTCAATTTCAGGGCGCGTTGCGTTTGCTTTATCACCAAGCGCATTAATATCTACCGGCACTTGACGCCAGCCATAAATTTTATATTCCATTTTGAGGATTTCACGCTCGACTATACAACGGCAAGTTTCTTGTGCGCCCAAATCCAATCTTGGCAGGAATACCATCCCAACAGCAAGCCTATCGCCGTTATCCTTATGACCTGTTCTCGCGACATGTTCCATAAAGAAATCACGCGGGATGGCGATATGAATTCCAGCGCCGTCACCTGTCATTCCGTCAGCATCAACAGCGCCGCGATGCCAGATAGCTCGAAGCGCGTTTATTGCTGCCTCGACGACCGCGCGCGAGGGTTTGCCATCGGTTGCTGCAACTAGCCCCACTCCGCAATTATCGTGTTCCCATGCTGGGTCATATGCGCCAGCATGTCGCAAAAGCTTTTCGGTTGCCACTCTATTACTGATATAATTTTTTGCATCAAACATCATATTACTAACTTTCCAAAAATCTTTTACTTTTGCGTTTATTCAGCTGCTTGAATTTTTTCCTGACTTGAATTGATAATAAAGCTGTCGATTTGTTGTGCAGCGTCTCTTCCATCTCTTACGCCCCATACTACGAGTGATGCACCTCGAACAATGTCCCCCGCTGCAAATACGCCATCAATAGCTGTTTGCATCGTCTTCCAATTGATAGATATTGTGCCCCATTTAGAAACCTCAAGTGCCGGCTGATTAAACATGCCCGGCAAATCTTCAGGATCAAATCCAAGTGCTTTAATGACGATATCTGCGGAAACATCAAATTCAGACCCGGGAAGAAGGTTGGGAACTTGCCTTCCCGTTGCATCTGGCTGACCCAAATGAATGCGCTGTGCCTGAACAGAGATAATTTTATCTTGTCCCAGAAATTTTGAGGGCGCGGATAACCATTGAAAGTTAACGCCCTCTTCTTCTGCGTTCTGAACTTCACGTTGAGAGCCAGGCATATTAGCTTTATCGCGGCGGTAAAGACAGGTTACAGAATTAGCGTTTTGACGAATGGCAGTTCGCACACAATCCATTGCCGTATCACCGCCACCAACGACAACTACATCTTTTCCATCGGTATTCAAGGTCCCATCGTCAAACGCGGGCACTTTATCCCCTAATGATTTACGATTAGATGCAATCAAAAAATCTAATGCTGGCACCACCCCATTTAATTCGCATCCGGGCAAGCTGATATCACGCGCTTTATATACACCAGTAGCGATTAATACCGCATCATGCTTTTCTCTTAAATCTTCAAATGAAATATCGCGGCCAATCTCACAATTCAACCGGAAGCTAACACCGCCTTGCTCAAGCAGCTCATACCGTCTGGTAACGATTTCTTTTTCAAGCTTAAATCCTGGTATTCCATATATCAAAAGTCCGCCTGCTCGGTCATAACGGTCATATACAACTACTTGATATCCTTTTCTTCGGAGCAGGTCAGCAGCAGCAAGGCCAGCTGGCCCAGCGCCAATTATGCCAACAGACTGTTCTTTTTCTTCTCTCGGGGCAATTGGTTTCACCCACCCATTGTCAAAGGCTGTTTCGGTTATATGCCTCTCAACAGCACCAATCGTGACGGACTCAAATCCTTTTTCAATCACGCAATTACCCTCACACAACCTGTCTTGTGGACAAATTCTTCCGCAAATTTCAGGAAAGGTGTTAGTAGCAGAAGAGACTTCATAAGCCTCATGCATTCGGCCTTCAGCGGTTAGCATTAACCAGTCTGGAATATTATTATGGAGTGGGCAGTTTACTTGACAGAAAGGAACACCGCATTGGGAGCATCTGCTTGCCTGCTCTTCTGCTTTTTGTTCACTAAATTCTGCATAAATCTCGTCAAAATCAAATTTCCGTGTCTCCGCCTTACGTTTTTTCGGCATTGCTTTTTCGGTGTTAACAAATTTAAGCATTTTAGACGACATCACCATCTCCTTGAAATTAATTAAGTGTCTTTTTGCACAAACTTTGTAATCAGGTATTAATATCTTTGGTTCTATTACGCACCGATGCGATGATATTATTTACGTTTAATTAACGCAGATAAAATAATTTAATTTCAAACGAATCGCTCTATTTAATTGGTCAACAATACTACCATAAAATTTACTTTACTTCAAGTTTATAATGTATTTTTGGGAATATTAACACTCATAATCAAATATTTAGTTCCGATTCGGTATTATTTTATTGCTATTGGATTTCAAATTAGCGCCATGCTTCTTTTAATTGCATTCTAAAAGGATTTACTAGACTATATTATTTCCAGCGTAAACAGCAGGTAAGGCTCTGCAAAATATGGCTTTTTCTTTTTCAGATTTTTCCTATTATCTGTTACTTGCTATAATTCAAGGCATAACGGAATTTCTACCTGTCTCTTCATCTGGTCATCTTGTTTTATTACCATCTATGACGAATCGAAGTGACCACGGGCTATCAATTGATGTTGCAGCCCATGTTGGAACCCTCATAGCTGTGATGATTTATGTGCGTTCTGACTTAATTAAAATGACTTTGGCACTGCGAAATACTGCTCTGAAGACACTAAGGCCTAGCGCTAATATCCTTATTGATATGCAATCACTAATTATGATTAAATTACTTATAATTGCCACCATTCCAGTAATTTTTGCTGGATTTTTGATTTCTCTTTTTGAGCCTAATGTTCTAAGGCTCGTGCAAACCATTGCCATCTCGAATATTATTTTTGCTATTTTGCTTTGGCACTCAGACAAAACATCATCATCTAAGCACAAATTAAGCGAAATGGGGTTGAAACAAGCTTTATTTATTGGGCTTGTGCAGATGCTTGCATTAATCCCAGGTACTTCACGAAGCGGAGTTACAATGACAATGGCAAGATATCTTGGCTTTGAGCGTTTGAGTGCTGCACGCTTCTCACTATTATTATCAATCCCTGTCATTATTGCGGCAGGATGTCTGCAAATATTTAAACTTATTAAGCAAGAAAATATAGTCGTGGGAGCTGCTGCATTATATGTTGCTATATTTTCGTGCATTATTGCATTAGGGGCAATTCATGGCATGATGAAATGGCTTGGACATGCGAATTTCAGTGTTTTTGTCTATTACAGGTTTGCACTCGGCCTTTTTCTGCTTACAGTTAGCTTCTAGCTTGATGCAAAAACACCGCCCTGTCGGTAACAAGAAAGGTAATTTGGAACATGTGCTTCAATTGGTTGCGGTATAATACCAAATGAAGTGATATCCAACATATTCTCATTTACAATATTATCAGTTTCCAACATCCGCAGCTGGTCACTCGTTATTGGCGGATTAGGCAAAATAGATGCCATTGCTGCTGGAAGCCGCATAGCAAACATCGGAACGGAAATTAGAGCTCTCTTCTTGTCGATCACAGATAGCATATACACTAATAATTCTTTAAAACTATAGATAGAAGGGCCGCCTAGCTCATAAATTTGCCCATCTGATTGGCTGTTACTTAGACAATAAATAATAGATTCAGCAACATCACCGACAAAGACAGGTTGAAATTTTGTATTACCCCCGGCGATTAAAGGCAGTGCAGGTGCAATTATGGCCATTCTTGCAAACCTGTCGAAAAAACCGTCTCCTGGTCCAAAAACAATGGAGGGGCGCAAAACTGTGCTATTTGGTGCAAGACGTAGCAAACCTCTCTCACCCTCGGCTTTGCTTCTGTGATATGTACTGGCAGCGTTGAGATCTGCACCAATCGCAGATAAATGAACAATCTTCGCTACCTCTACCTGCTCTGCAAATTTTGCTATTCTTTTAGGTAATTCAGCCTGCGCATTCTCAAAATTCTGTTTACCGGACGGATGAAAAATACCAACAAGATTAACAATATAATCAGCCGACTGAATAGCTCTTGCCAAATCATTATCTAGCAAAGCATCTCCAGCCATAACTGATATCTGACCAACATCCCCAAGTGGTTTTAAAATTTTTGTTCGTCCCGCATTTCGGGTAAGAACAGTTATACGTGCCCCGACACGCGCTAATTTTTCAACCAACGCTCTTCCAATAAATCCAGAGCCACCGATTATGCAGACGGTTTTGTTTCGCAGTTGCATGTTCATTCCCATTTACTCAAAATTCTTCGCGATGAATAACAGATTGTCCTCCTACAGGAAAGCCTCATCGCAGCTTGTTAAGTTTGCAAATAAATTTTGCTAACTTTATGAACAATATTTGAATCTATATCTTAGGCACCAAAAGCGGTAAATTGAATTATAAGAAAAGAATGCTTGCAACGAACACAGCAACAATACTGTCCCCGCAATGATAAGAAAAAAAGCAAACCTCCCAAATTGGCGCATTCGGCTTAAATCAATTTTGATACCAACCGACGCAATTGCCGTTACCAAAAACCAATGTGATGTAAACTGAAACAACTCCTATAAAATTTGGGGCAACATACAAAACGAATTAGCAATCACAATTGTAATAAAGCCAAAAACAAAAATAGGAAGAGCGGGCAGACCGTAGCTATTACCCTCGTTAGCCGATAAATATCTAATAGTCAATCTGAGAACAACAACTGGTGCAAGCATCGCAACGTGCAATAATTTAACAATGGTTGCCATATCACCTGTTGTTTCATCTAATGAATAACCCACCCCAAAAACCTGAGCTACATCATGAATGGTAGCGCAAAAATACCACTAACGCCTCTCCTGTTAGTCCGACCTTTTCTTACCAAATCGGACATAATATCATTGCAAAAGTTTACAGAACCGCAGTCCCTGCAACCGTAAATATAAGCCCTCAGTCACACTTTTTATTTTTGTCAGCATAGCGGCAATTGCGAGAGCAGCAGAAATACCATAAATAGCAACGGCGCCAGACGTTAAAGAGGCAAAGTACTCGTCAATGTTTAACCATTTAGATAGAATAATTCCAAACCCTATCATTGCTAATACCGCCATAAATGTAATAACCCCATTTGCAATCGAAATTGCTGAAATCATCTTAAAAATCATGCGGGCCCCAAGCAAGGAAACGCCTAAGAGAAGGATTTTTGCTATGAAATTTAAACCTTTAGCGCAACGCTCTATTTTTGAAAGTAAGTTAAGAGCCATTCCATAAAGCAATGCCATTAGCATAGTTGGAGCGCCATAATTATCGGAAACAAATTGAGCCGCGAGTGCCCGAATACCTACTAAATTACCCCGTGACATTAACATGAAGCCATTGCATCAAAATAGTTAGTCATTTTTTTGTTTGTGATAAAATATACGAGTAATCATCTTTCAGAATTTTCAATCCATTTTTTGCTATATCTGCTCGCTTTTCAAACCGTTTCATTCCAGGAATCCTCGTACTCGGCTGAGATAAAATCGCTGTAAACAGAGACTCAAAATGAGCTACCCGTTCTTTTGGCGGTGCAATAAGGATGAGTGTCTGCGCAACATTTGGCTCCGGTCCCTTTGCATCAAGAAACGAGGAGGCTTGAAATCCGTAATGCGCCCCAGTAAGCCCCGCTGTCATCAACTCAACAATTAGTGCAAGGGCTGCACCTTTAGCGCCTCCCATCGGCAACATTGCCCCTTTTAATCCTTGTTCCGGATCAGTTGTTGACAAGCCATCGGGACCAACAGCCCAGTCATCTGGAATTGTTTTACCCTCTTTTTTTGCTCTTACAACTTTGCCGCGCGCTACCTTCGAAAGAGAGAGATCAACCATAAGTGGCGGCGCATTAAGTCTTGGACAGGAAAATGCAATTGGGTTAGTTCCAAAAATAGGTGTAGCGCCTCCCCAAGGAGCTATCGCAGCAGGGGTGTTGGAAAGCATAAGCGCTATAATTCCCTGCTCAGAATACCGTTCAACGTGATGACCAAGAACACCTGCATGATGTGACCTATCGATAGTAACAAGGAGAGACCGGTTTTTGAGAACCAATGGCGTAGCCAAAGAATAAGCATAATCCAAGGCTGGAAAAGCAAACCCATGGTCCGCATCGATCATTAACCAGCCATTTCCTTCGACCTTAGCTTTAATAGCTGGACGGCTATTTACTTTTTCACTTTTGACTTGTTCCAGATAGCTCTTTACACGAGATAGACCATGACCCACCTGACCATCAGCTTCAGCCATAACAAGGTAATGAGCGATAAGATCCGCACTATGTTTCCTCAGCCCATGAGATTGGAACGCATTGCTGGCAATACGAACCGCTTCATGCGTTTTTATTAATATATGTTCCAAAGATTAAGGCGGCGCTTACCACCGCCCTCCCTCATTAAGCTGAACGATATAATTTAGTCATTGAAAACTCTCGGTGACCGAGTGCCTCCGCAGCAGTGTTTCGGCCATTAGCTGTGCGAACAATCATGTCTATTAGTTGGTCACCTGCTTCGTCAATTGTGGTTTCACGTCTCAAAATACCAGATACGTCAACGTCAACATGTTCACTCATCGTCCGGATTGTTCTTGGGTTAGCCGTAATTTTAATAACAGGTACAATGGGATTGCCGATTACATTACCTTGCCCAGTTGGAAAGGTATGGATCACGGCTCCACCGGCAGCCATTAAAGTTACGCATTCTGCTGCTGCTGAAGAGCTATCCATAAAATATAATCCCTTGCCAGATTGAGGCATCTCCGCAGGGCCAAGAACATCTATATATCTAGACGTTCGACCAATTTTTTCAAGATTACCAAGTGCCTTCTCCTCGATAGTAGTTAATCCGCCAAGGATATTGCCCTTCGTTGGCTGACTATCAGATAGATCATCTGTCTGATGTGCAAAAATTACATCATCTTGATATGCTTTCCACATTTTATACCAGCGCTCGCCAACCTCTGCATTGATGGCTCGCTCTTTGCAAATATGCTCAGCACCAGTGATTTCAGAGGTTTCACCAAAAAAGCCTGTAATACCCGTCGGTAAAAGCTTATCATACATATTACCAACAGCTGGGCAGGAGCCAAGACCTGTAGTGGTATCACTTTCTCCACATTTAGTTGAAATCCAGAGGTCAGAAAGAGCACATTCCTCTCGCTGAAGCTCAGTTGCATAATGCACATATTCCTTTGCGATACGAGACGCATCCATAATGGTTTTCAAATCACCATTTTGTTCAATTGATAACCCAGCAACAGGCTTTCCTGTTTCTTCTATGCCATCTACAACTCGCTGTGTCCATTCAGGCTCAATTCCAATAACCACTACAGCTGCCACATTCGCATTGCAGCCTGTGCCTATCAACGTTCTAAAATGTACATCAAGGTCTTCCCCAAATTGGAGGCGGCCATACGCATGAGGTATAGCTAATGTACCCTTGATATTATTTGCAACCGCTTCACATGCCGCATTTGAAATATCATCAAGCGGCAACATCAGCACATGATTGCGAACACCAATGTGACCATTATCTCGTCGATAGCCTCGCACCATTACATTTGAAAGTTCGGTCATTATTAAGCTCCTTACCAACGCTTGGTTTTGCAATTGTGTGTGTGTAAATGGTAGCCTTTTGCACAATTCATAGTGATTTTGCCAATATCTTCACCATATTTATAGACTGTATCGCCAACCTTATGATCTTTTAGAGATATTTTGTGGCCAATAGGCGCTGATTGCTCTGCCCTCAGCCGAAATGTCGTATCATCGTGAGTTACACAGACAAGCATATCCGTTCCAGCCTCAAGCCCCTCAACAACAACAACACCAACTGTATCATCATGATCGTGAACCAACAAATGCGGTATTTCTGACATCCTATTATCTCCTTTACTCAGAGTTTCAATATATTTTTTGCATGGGTAACTAATCCATTCTGTAAATCGTCAAACACATTTGCTCTCTCTGACAAAGAGCAGGATTGCGACTAATCTAACACACCTGAACGGCCGTCAAAAATAGCGTTTACCGTTTCGCAAAAATCATTTGGTGTATAGGTATAGCAACCAATAGACGACATACCTTGCAAAGTTATTCGCCCTACATCAAGTCCACCTTTGCTTAACCCTAGACCAATATGAGCAACAATTCCACCTGCCTTTATAACAAGGCTTTATAGCGTTAGCGTAGCAAATACATCAAAAGCGCTGCCTTTATCTAAACTTCATATATTTCTGGAATATCGAAAAACACGATTTTAACGAAACCAAAAACTAGTTTATTTTGATAAAAAAAAATCTGGTATTTTTAAATTTTTTTTTTCCTTTTTTTTATTCTTTCCGTATAGTGGAAAGAAATAGAGAGGAGACCGGCAATGTTCCCATATAAAACAAACGCAATTTCAGCAGACTACTCAGGCAGTAATTCTGGAAATGGATATTTATTTGCGATTGCATTGATTATTCTATTAGTCGCGGTATTTAGTTTATTTAATTAGTCTACAGTAAAAGAGCGCCTTATCCGCGTAAAAGTTATTTTTTTTGCTAACTGGTGAACCAGCTAAGTATTACGAATCTAATTAGCAGATAATCATAAGTGCATTTTAAACAATTTTTCATTTCCTGAACTAATATACATTTTCAAGGACATTATTGACGCATTTAATATTTAAAATTTAGTAATTCCAAGATATCTATTCTAGGGTGTTCGGAATAATAATAGGAATATATTGATGCAGGTTTTTATACTATTTGTAGCCTTGATGATAAATAACATAACTGTTGCATATGCTGAACAAATAAAATTTAACAACATTGCTATCAGTAAGGCATGGATAAAAGACACACCTCCAAATCACAAAACTACTGCCGGATACTTCACAATCGAAAATCTCAGTGATACGGATAGGATATTACTGTCTGTATCTAGCTCTTTTGCTGCCAAGGGAGAAATTCACCAAATTTTGAAGGATGGCGAAATAATGAAAATGCGGCCTGTGTCAAATGGATTGGTTATCCCAGCTGGCAAGATCTTATATCTGAAGCCAGGCAGTTTTCATGTGATGTTTATGAAGCTTAATACACAAATGATTCCGATGCAGGAACACGAGATAACATTAACATTTCAGAGCCTGGGTTCTGTGGTGGTACCAGCCACTGTTAAATCTACTCCAACTAAAGATAAGCCGAGGTCAGAGAGACACAATCATTAATATTCATAAATACAACGACCAGTAAAAAAATTGCTTCACCAATGGGTATTATTAAGCACTATTTATTTACGACTTTTTTTATGAAAGTAGCACAATTCATAATTTGAATTTAAGCACAATTATCCCAAGAGCATATTATGAAAAAAAAATTAGTGATACATATCCAACGCACTAGCTCCTTTTTAATTGTAATCTTTTTTTTTCGTACAAAGTTTCAAATGGATTCTATCGGAACTAGAGGCATAATTTGTTCATTTTTGTGGGTTCGCTAATGGCTGTTAATTTGCTATGACACTTCTGGATAAAAAATTTAATACTCTTTTAGAAACCAGATAGGGGAAAGATATGACCGTCAAAGTAGCAATTAATGGATTTGGCCGGATAGGCAGAAATGTATTTAGAGCACTTATTGAAAATCCACGAAATGATGTGGAAATTATTGCGGTAAATACAATTCCGTCTCTTTCTGACTCTGCCTATCTTCTGGAATTTGATTCGGTGCATGGCAGGTTGCCAACACCCGTCACTATAGATGGCGATATGATGCATGTAGAAGGCAACAAGGTTCGCTTTCTGAACGAACGTGAGCCAGAATCTCTTGATTGGGGCGCGCTTGGGGTAGATGTTGTTATGGAATGTACTGGCATTTTTGCTGATGCTGACAAAGCTGCTGTGCATTTAAGAGCTGGTGCAAAAAAAGTGCTTGTTTCTGCTCCTTCCAAAGGAGCTGATTTAACTGTAGTATATGGTGTAAATCACACGCTTATATCACCAAAACATAAAATCATCTCAAATGCGTCTTGCACAACCAATTGCCTAGCGCCAATTGCACATATTCTGCATAATACCTGTGGTATTAAACAAGGTTTCATGACAACTATTCACAGCTACACTGGGGACCAACGTATACTAGATACAGAACATAAGGATTTATATCGCTCGCGTGCGGCCGCCTTAAACATGATCCCCACCACGACTGGCGCTGCAAAGGCTGTCGGACTTGTATTACCAGAGCTAGACGGCAAGCTTGATGGGGTTGCTATTCGCGTTCCAACGCCAAATGTATCTGCAGTTGATTTTGTGTTTGAACCCGTTAAGCAAACATCTGCTGATGAAATAAACCAATTTATTAAAATTGCTGCTAATGGCGAATTAAAAGGCGTTTTGGATTTTACAGAACGTGAGTTAGTATCAACAGATTTTAATCATCACCCAGCTTCTTCAATAGCCCACATTGACCAGACACGGGTAATGCCAGATGGAATGACACGCATTTTCAGCTGGTATGATAATGAATGGGGTTTCTCTAATAGAATGCTTGATACTGTATCGTGCATGGGATGAAC
>MDTB01059314.1_pt1 | contig 15441 bp, 11 predicted proteins | sample 811161 | NCBI WGS metagenome assembly MDTB01 (sample SAMN05326650, study PRJNA326480) | marine metagenome | isolation source: seawater | place: Mediterranean Sea | collected 2009 | reverse complement strand
ATGCTAATATTTTTATTATATTTTAAATCCAAAGATAATGAATAATATTTATATAAAAAATATAATTGAATTAAAAGCATAAATGTAGAAACACTGCTTATAGTATAATATTGGTCACCTACTTTTCCACTATTTATTTTATCAAAAAATTTAACATTTAAATAAATTATAATAATAAAAAAGCTATTAATTAATAGATAAGGTATAAATTGTTTAAAATTAATCTCCATAAATTCTAAAACATTATCATTATCCTTAATAATAATTTTGAAAAACATTATTGCAAAAATACTACATAAAATGAGTCCATAACCTATTATTGTAGATTCTGCTTTATAATTATTATTTTCTTCACTAAAAAATGAAGTTAAAAATAATTTAATTAATATTCCGAGTATACTAATACTCATTAAAACATTTTTTATGTAGTAATCATCTTTTTGGTTCATTATATATATAAGATTATTTTTTATGATATTTATTATTGTGTATTTATAATATGAATAATTCAAATATTATGCTAAATTTACAACATTATAACTCCGATGAAAATAATCTTTGTTTAGAGAGAAAATTAATCAGTATACATTCAGAAGATCGAGATATTAACCATTACCCGTTTTCAAATAATTTTGAGATTAAATTGCCAGACACATATTCTACCGTTCATTCTATGAGATTAGTTGATATAACATTACCAGTAAATTATTACACTTTTACTAATGATTATCAAAACACTAAATTTAATTTTACTATTATTCCAGGAGATGATATTAGTAATAATGAATATTTTAATGTTTTAAATGACTTATCAAATACTAAATATAATGTTGAGATAACAAGTGGTTTTTATGAACCTATTGAATTAGAAAATGAATTATTATGTAAAATGAATATTAGTGTTACAAATAAAATAAAAGATATATGTAGTAATTTCTTTGATACAATAAATGATACTGAATATGGTAAATTTAATGTACGTTATAATAAAATTACTCAAAAATTATGGTTTGGAAATACACAAGACAATTTTATATTAAATTTTGATGATAAAATTACATATGATTTATCTAATTGTAACCAACCTAATATATGGGAACAATATACTAAATGGGGGTTACCATCATATTTAGGATTTGACAAAAAAAAATATAATTCAATAAACGGAACTAACCCTATTTATTTTGATTACTTGCCTAATACAACATATTGGATAGATAAAGATATATCTGCTTCTAATCTATATTATTTATCTGCTCCAAATATTATAAACATAATAGGTGAAAAAACAATTTATATGGAAATAGATAATTATAATTCATACGATGAATTAGTTCCTTTTTCTAAAAATACAAATGATTATTCTACAAAAAAAAAATATCAAAAAGTATCAACAAAAAACTCTAAAATAAGTATTCAAAGCAAATGTAATAATGTTCAAAATGATTTTAATATTAAAGTAAATTCTGCATTTGCTAAAATTCCTATTTCTAATTTTCCACATGGTAATATTTTTGAATCTAAAAATGGTTTTTTAAATAATATCGTAATTTTTGATCCTCCACAAGAAAAAATTCAAAAATTAAAAGTCAGTTTTAGATATCATGATGGTAGATTAGTGAATTTTGATAATAACTCGTTTAACTTTACCATTGAATTTAATACATTAAAAAAAGAACTACAGCGAATAAGTAATATTAGAGTTCCACCGCTTTATAATGTTTAAATTAAATATCATATGTTACTTTTAACCATTTTTGTATTATATCCAATTCACATGTTTTATAATCTTCACTAAAATTATTTAACTTTAAAAACTTTGGTTTTTTCATTCGAGTAGTTTTATAAAATATATAATCACCATATTTACCATTTCTTATTGAAGTTGTTTCATTAATATTACGAATAAGTGTTTTACTTTTATCCTTTTCTAATATTGGTATTATAACATCTAAAGTAATATCATCTATATTATTTACATTTTCATAATCTTCTAATTTAATTGAAAAATTATTACCATTCCAATGTATATAATAACCATATTGTCCTTTTTTCAATATAGCTATTTTATTCTTAAAATTACCAATCTCCTTATCCTTATATAACAAATCATTTAACTGGTATTCTCCATTTTTAAGTTTATCTAAATCAATATCTTCTCTCACTTTTTTAAATGATATTTCATTATCTATTTCACATTTAATAACAGGTCCATACTTAGCTATCATGTAAGTATGATTATCATCTATTTTTATTGTATTTCTATTTGTTAACATATCACCTGATAAATTTTGTATTTGTTCTAAACATTCTTGACATAATTCATACCAAATTTTATCTCCTTTAGCTATAATATCCAATGTGTCTTCCATACTTTTTGTATAATCATATTGAAATAAGTCATCAAACTGGGTTATAAGAAATTCAATAACTAAAATACCTAATGGTTGAATAACTAATTTATCTTTTTCATTTCCAAATTCTCTTTCTGTTACATCTTCTGTAATTTCGCAATCTTCTAATTCAAAATCTATACACTTTATTTTTTTTCCTTTTACATTCATTTTTTTTACATAATTTCTGTCTTGAATCTTATCTATCAGTGATGAAAAGGTAGATGGACGACCAATACCTTTTTTTTCTAATAATTGTACCAATTTAGCTTCTGTATAATGTGTTTTAAGATCTTTCATTGTAACCTTACATATAATTTTCTTATAATCTATTGTAATTCTATTTTTCATATTTTGTAAATAAGCAAAATCAGGTGAAGTTTCTTCATATCCTGCTACCTTTTTCCAACCTGGAAAAACTATTTGTTCACTTGTATAACGATATTGATAATCTTCCGGTGCTGTTATTTTAGCTGTAATAGATTTAAATGTTGCTGCTGCCATACAACTTTCTAATGTATTTCTCCTAATTAATTTATATACTCTTCTTTCATATTTACCCATTGTTTCATTATCTTCTACATTTTCAACATTAATATTTGTTGGTCTTATTGATTCATGTGCTTCTTGGGCATTATTTTCTTTATCTTTACCTTTTTTTTTATCACCATAATTATCTTCTTTTTGTTTTTCGTTACTTAAATCTGATAAATTATTATTAACATAATCATTACCATATGTTTTTTTTATAAAATTTTCTGCATCATTTAAAAACTCTTTACTATATGCTACACTATCAGTTCTCATATATGTAATATAACCCCCTTCATATAATTTTTGACATGATTGCATTGTATTTTTTGGTGAAATACGCAATTCATTACTTGCCATTTGTTGTAATCCACTTGTTGTGAATGGTTTAGGAGGTTGTTTCGTAACATTTCTTTCTTTAGAACATTCATATATATGATCATGATTAACTGTTTCTTCTAAAAATGTAGAAACTTTTTCTTCATCGTCATAATTATGATTTAATACAAAAGGTATATTTTTATTAGTAAAATAGCCTGTTGTATTATATACCTTACGACCAGGTGATTTATCTATTTCTTTTTTATTTTCATATACTAATCTCAATGCTGGTGTTTGACATCTACCTGCACTTAAACCAGTTTTTGTATTTTGAGATATTTTTTTCCAAAGTATAGGTGAAATATAATAACCTACTAACATATCTAATATTTGACGTGATTGTTGTGCATATACTACATCCATATTAACGGATACTGGTTCTGAGACAGCTTTTAATAAGGCTGGTTTAGTAATTTCATGAAATATAATTCTTTTAGTTGTATTAACAGGTAAATTAAATTGATTACAAATATGCCACGCAATAGCTTCACCCTCTCTATCATCATCTGACGCAAGCATAACATCATCAGCCCTATCTATCATTTTTCTCATTTTATCAACTTGTTGCTCTTTACTTTCCATTAATGTAAATGTTGGTTTAAAATTATTATCTATATCTATAGATTTTAATCCATCTAATTGACAAAAATGACCATAACTAGCAATACATTTATAATTATTTCCTAAATATTTTTCTATTTTCTTACATTTTGCAGGTGATTCTACTATAACTAATGTAAATGACATACTATATTAAATATGTTATTTACTAGAAATAATTTCAATTTATTAATTTAATTTTATTTTATTTTTAAATTGTTAAATATGGTTTAATATTTGAAATATTATTTGAAATATTATAATATGGATATACTGAAACATTAAAACGATGATGTGCTGCATGGCAATTACAACATAGTGCTACTAAATTAGATAATGAATTATCATTATGTATTGCATTTAAATGATGAATCTCATGTGGAATCATGTTAGTAAATTTTTTTTTACATAATCCACATGTATTATCTTGACGAGAAAGTATTTTATTTCTTAATAATGGTTGAATACAGCATGTTTCACTGCAAAAATAAAAAGCAAAAATAATTAAACTAAAATCTAAATATTTCATACTAATTATTATATTTATATTAAAGAAAATATATATTTAAATACTCATGATAATACTAAAACTTTGTTAAAATTTTATCAACAACTTAAGAATAATATTAATAACTCACAAGGAGAAAAAAAAAGAAAGAAAAAATCTTTGAAGAAAAAGAATAAGTCTTTGAAGAAAAAATTTTAAAAATATTTAGATTAGTTATTATTTAAATTCTTATAATCATTCCAGGATATATTTTTTGTTTTATTTATCTTTAATTTCTTCTTTTTAGAATTTTTTTTATCTAATTTCTCTCCCTTTTTAATAGAACTGTCTATATATATTTGTTTTAATAAAGTTCCTACTGCATATGAACCTTCATGTTGATCTAACTCTCCAGTTTCTATTTTTTCTAAAACTTCTAAAAATTTCCACAAAATAGAAAAATTTATTTCATCTTTTATTATACGATTAAATATATCTGTATAATTTTCATAAAGAAAAGAACATTTACCCTTTATTATAGTTTCATATTGATTTTTATTGGTATTTTTTAGACGTTTATATTTTTCTTTTAGTTCTATCATTTTTCTTACATCATTTTTTAAAGGTAAACTGTGTTTTTTCTCTCTAATTTCATTTGTACAATCCTGTGTATCATTTGCTCTTAGCATTTTATCTAATTGTATGCGTTCGTTTTTATCCATATTTAATTTAACACTATTTTATTTATACAATAAAATAACTTATAGTCTTAATATATAAATGGTAAAAAAAGGTGGTGCTGATTTAAATAATGTTATTCAACCTTATACTGGTTCCAATAACGGTGCTCAGGCAGCTTTAAATGATGGTTTAAGTTCTGATAAGTTCCATATTGAACTTCTTCAATATGGTTCTGGAATTAAATATCCTACATTTTCAGGTGATCCTGCTGCTACTCATCTTAGTCATGATCTTAATGAAACTTTAATATTAAATGTTAATAACGCAACAGGAGATATTACTGGAGGAAAAAAATCTAAATCTAAATCTAAAAAGAGAAAATCTAAATCTAAAAAGAAAAAATCTAAATCTAAAAAGAAAAAATCTAAATCTAAATCTAAAAAAAGAGTATAATAATAATATATTTTTATCACATTAATATTTAATATGAAATCATCTGATATATCACAAACTATTATTATTTTATTGATATTTATATTACTATATTTATTTAATATATTATCTGTTGGTATTAAGAATATAAAAAAAAAGTGGCCTAAATATAGATGCAATCCTATAATAATGCCTTTTGCTAATATTTTTGGAGAAGATATTATGACAAATTTTACTTTTTGCATTCAAGGTATGCAAACTAATTATATGAAATATCTTATGCAACCTCTTAATTATAATTTATCTATTTTAGGACAATTAGGACAAAATTTTACATTAAATATTCAAAGAATAAGAGAATTTATTAATAAATTAAGAAACATGATAATTGACTCTATTAAAAATATTTTTGGGGTTTTTTTAAATATAATCATTGAATTTCAACGTATCATTATTAATATTAAGGACTTATTTGGAAAACTTATAGGTATCTTAGCAACTTTACTTCATACTATATCTGGTTTAATTTATACAATGGAAAGTGGATGGAATGGACTTCCCGGACAAATGGTTAGGACGTTATGTTTTGATCCAGATACTATGATATTAACAAATGATAATAAATTAATTCCTATGAAAGAAATAGAAATAGGAACTATACTAAAAAATAGTTCAAGAGTTTCTGCAGTAATGAAAATATCTAATTTAGACGAAAAAGGAAATTACGTTGAAGATATTTATGAAGTTAAAAATGGTGAAAATAATAAACCTATTTATGTAAGTGGTTCACATCTTATTTATGATACATCTATTTCTGAATTTGTTGAAGTAAAAAATTTACGAGGAAACACACCATCTATTTTAACAGATAAAAAATGTAAAGAATTATCATGCTTAATTACTAGCGATAATACTATTCCTATAGGACAATGGGTATTTCATGATTGGGAAGATAAAAGATAATAATATTATCCATTTATTATATAATGGATAATATTTTTGATAAAATAAATAATTTATATAATAAAACAAGTTATACTGATTTACATGGTTTAGATTTATGGACATCTATTATTTTAATTTTAGTATTTTTTTTAGCAATATCATATTATCATATACTTAATAACTTACAACCTATTAAGACTGATTGGATTAACCAAAGATGTATGCCTAATGTCATTCCATTTGCAGGTATAATTAACAAACCTGATAATGAAACAGCAGTTAATTTTACAAAGAAAAATTTCACACAATGCACACAAAGAATATTAAAAAATATTACAAAATATTCATTCGAACCATTTTATTATATAATAAATACTATGAACATGATTTTTTTAGTTTTAAATAAAGTAATAAACTCTATTAGAGAACTTTTTAATAAATTAAGAAATTCAATTAAAGCTTTTATTAAAGATATAATGGGTCGTGCATTAAATATAACAATACCTATAATACAAATTATTATGACTGCTAAAACTATTGCAGCTAAAACAATCGGAACATTTACTGCTGCTATATATACATTATTAGGCGGATATTTCCAAATTCAATCTATTACCTTATTTTTTATGAAAATGATAAATAAAATATTATTTACGATAGTTGGTATTATTGTTGGTCTTTGGGCTACCTCATGGTTTTTTCCTCCTGCAGCAATTGCAGCAGCTTCTACAACCGCTATTATGATTTTAATTTTAATTCCTACAGTTATATTACAAATATTATTTGGAGATATATTAGATTTATCATTGACAACACCACCTGGTGTTCCAAGTTGTTTTTCAGGTAATACATTATTAAAACTTAATAATAATAAATATAAAAAAATATCAGACATTGACTTAAATGATATATTATTTGATGGTTCTAAAATTACTGCAAAAATAAAAGCATCATCATACGACCAAGAAATATATAAACTTGATAATATACTTGTTACTGGTAATCATAGTATTTTTCATAATATTAAAGGTTGGATTACTGTTAAAGAACATCCTGAAAGTGTATTAATTGATAACTTTAAAGACCCTTATGTTTATTGTATTAACACTAATACAAAAACAATTAAAATAAATAACAATACGTTTGCCGATTGGGATGATATTGATGATGATGATATTATTAAATTAAAAAATAATTTCTCTCTACCACCAAATTTCACAACCAATGATATACATGAATATTTTGATGCTGGTTTTCATCCTAATATGAAAATAAAACTTAAAAATGAAAATATTGTAGATATTCAAGATATTAAAGTTAATGATATTCTTAATAATGGAGAACGTGTTTGTGCTGTAGTGACTATTGATAATAAAAAAAAATCTAATATTTATGATTTTAGTATAGATATAAACAATATTTTAACATGTACAAAAAATATAAATATTCTAAAAAATAATAATACTTCAAATAACACAACAAATTTAAAAGGTATTAAAATAACAGATGACATTAAATATTTATATCATTTAGTTACTGATAAAAAAAGTTTTGAAATTAATAATATTTGTGTTAGTGATTACAATACAAGCATAGAGAATTTTTTGTAATAAAACTCTAATTTAGTAAAACTATTTTTTATTAAATTAATTTCTATATAAATTTTATAACCAATGGAAATAACTATTCTTGGTAATAAAATGCGTTTAGAACTTATTATTCTATCTATGCTAATAGCAAGTTTTATTTCACTTAATTTAGTATGCACTTGTACAGGTGGTATTATGAATTTATTTAATGTAGTAACAAAATTTTTTGCATCCCTTTTAAATGGCAATAAAGAAACTTTTCAATCAAAATTTCAACCTTCTGAATTAAATTACACAATGGGTGCTGGTGTAGAAGGCACATTTGAAAAACCTACGGAAAAATATAACCCTTTTTCTCATTTAGAAAATAATGTTGGAACATCAGAACCATTAGCAGAAGGACAAATGAATGTCTTTGCAGGAAACAAAGTAAGTGGCGATTGCTGTCCCTCTCATTACAGTAATAAAGATGGTTGCTTATGTGCTACTCCAGAACAAATGAAATATTTAAGTGAACGTGGAACAAATAACAAACACTAATAATATATTTTAATTAATAACATATTATTATATCCATAATATATTTAAAAAAAAATATATTTTTAATAAAAAAATATATTTTACATAAACCAGTAATTTACATATACATATGGTGCCAATTTTTTGATTCTTCTTGTTTAATTAATTTTTCTATTAATTCATTATTTACTGTAATTGGAAACTTAATGTTCACATCTAAATCTTTTTTAAATATATTTTCTTCTGGTTTCATTAACCTGCAAAGATTTAATTTTGTATAAATTATTTCCAAACATCTTTTAAGATTTCTTACACCATCCTCTTTATCAGTATATTTATCAATAATGTATTGTAAACATTTTTCTGATATAATAATATCATCTTTTTCAAATTTTACTTGATTTTGTATTTCAGGTATTAAATAATCTTTTGCAATTACAGTTTTTTCTTTTAAATTATAACCTTTCGTTTGTATTCTATACATACGATCTTTTAAAATTGGATTAATTTTTGTTTCATCATTATAACTGAAGATAAACATACATCTACTTAGATCAAATTCTAATTCTGAAAAATATTTATCATGAAATTTACTATTTTGTGTAGTATCTGTTAAGTGTGTCAAAATACCAATAATTTCTTCACCTTTAGGTGTATCACTTACTTTATCCAATTCATCAAAATATATAATTGGATTCATACATTTGCTTTTTACCAAAATTTCTACTAATTTTCCCCATGTAGAACCCTCATAAGTATAAGAATGACCTTCTAAAAAACTTGAATCTGTCGCTCCTCCTAAAGCTATAAAAGCAAAATCTCTTTTTAATATTTTACTAATCCCTTCTTTTACTAATGTTGTTTTACCGGTTCCCATTGGTCCTTTAATTGCTATGGATGTTCCTATAGAGTTTGGATTAGAAATCCATTGTCCTAACATTTGCATTATTTGTAATTTAGCATCGTTTAAACCATATACGGCATCATCTAGTTTTTTTTTTGCATCTCCCATAAAGTTATGACATTTTTCTATACCATCATCTATTGTTAATGGAATATTATCATATTTTCCAAATGGAATTTTCATAAATGTATCTATCCAATTTTTTATTTTATGATATTCACCTGCACCTTGTTCTAAATATTTTAATGAATTTATTTTTTTATATGCTAATGACTTCATATCAATTGGAATATCCGAATCTAATAAAGCTAATCTATATGGTTTATCTATTTCACCATATTCCATTATTTCTTTTACTTGTTTTAATACCAATTCCTGTTTTTCAAGACTCATATTATCTTTGAAAAACTTAATATCATTTAATGTTTTTTTTTCACTTAATATTTTTTTCAATTTATTTGCATTTTTTGTTCGCTGTTTTGAAGTTTTTTTCTTATTTTTTTTATCAAATTCTTTCTCCTTACTTTTTATATCTTTAATAATTGATTTCATTACATCATTTTCTTTATCTTCGTCTGGTAATTCTTTCAACATATCATTAAATTTTTTAAAAACTTCTTCATCACTTAAAGAAGACTTATTGGTTTTTTTCTTTTTTTCTTCAGATTCTTCTTCTTCTTCAGATTCTTCTTCAGATTCTTCTTCAGATTCTTCTTCCGTTTCTTCTTCTGTTTCTTCCTCAGAATCAGTTTCTTCATATTCTAAATTAGGGTCTCCTATCGTAAATATTATATTAAACTTTTTACCATCTGTTAATAAATTTTCTGCCTCTTCGTCAGTATTTTCATCATCATCACTTTCTTCTGTATAATCACTGTCATTATCACTATCACTATTATCTGATTCACTTGTTTCTTCGCTATTTACTTCATGTGTATCATCATCACTATCCTCTCTTATCTTTTTTTTTTTTTAATTTTTGACTTTTTACTATTAGAGGCTGGTTTTTGTTTACTACTAGTCATTTTTTCTGTTTTTAGATTTTTATTATCTTTTTGTTTTTTTTTTAAAACTTTTTTATCTTTATCTGATTTAATAATTTTATTTTTCATATATTTTGATGGAAACATATTGTGTATTAATTTTAAATATTCATCATAATCAAATTCTTCATCATTTTCTTCGTCATGTTCTTCTTCATCAGATGAAGATTCATTATTTTTATATGTATCTTTATCATTTTTTTTTGATTTAGAGCGAGTATTATATCTATGTTTTTTCTTTTCATTAGACATATTTACTTAATTAATATATTTTTATATATTAATTTAACTTCAATTTTATATTTAATATTATAAAATTGAATTAAAACTATCTAAATATATATTTATGTATTATAAGAAGGATGACCCAAAATAATGATACAATTAATAAAAATAGTTCTTCAAAAATTTTAGGAATTCAATTTAGTATATTATCACCTGAAGAAATTCGTAAAGGATCAGTATGTCAAATTACAAGTCGGGACACTTATATTAATAATAAACCGGTTATTAATGGTCTTTTTGATCCAAGAATGGGAGTTTTAGAACCAGGGTTAATATGTCCTACTGATGGTCTTAATTATATGCAAACACCTGGTTATTTTGGTCATATTGATTTAGCACGTCCTGTGTTTTATATACAATATTTAACAACTATTATTAAAATTCTTAGATGCACATGTGTTAAATGTAGTAAATTACTTATAAGTAAAGAATTATATAAACATTTCCTCCATCTTCCACCCGATGTTAGATGGAACAATATATTTTCAATAGCAAGTAAAATTAAACGTTGTGGTGAAGATACTAATAATGGTTGTGGATGTAAGCAACCTAATAAGATTAAAAAAGAAGGTTTAGCAACTTTAATTGCAGAATGGGATGAAATAGATGGAATTGATAAAAATGAAACTCCAGAAAAATTGATACTTCATATGACTCCTGAAATAGTTCTTACACAATTTAAACGTATATCCGATGAAGATATTAATTTTATGGGTTTTAGTCCATTATGGTCTCGCCCTGAATGGATGATATGTCAAGTTCTTGCTGTAGCACCACCTGCAGTTAGACCTTCTGTGAAACATGATTCACAGCAACGAAGTGAAGATGATATTACACATATAATTGTTAATATTATTAAAACAAATAAAACACTTCAAGATAAAATAAATATTAATGCTAAAGGCGAAATAATACAAGATTGGAGTACATTACTACAATATCACATATCTACCCTTGTAGATAATAGTATACCTGGTGTTGCAGTAGCTGCACAACGTTCAGGAAGACCTTTAAAATCAATAAAAGAAAGATTAAACGGAAAAGGTGGACGTGTAAGAGGAAATCTTATGGGTAAAAGAGTTGATTTTTCAGCAAGATCTGTTATTACCCCTGATCCAAATCTTTCCATTAATGAACTTGGTGTTCCTAAAAAAATAGCATTAAATTTAACAAGGCCTGTAACTGTTAATAAATTAAATATTAACTTTTTAACTAAAATAGTTCAAAATGGCCCTGACATATATCCTGGAGCAAAAATTTTACAACGTTTAAATGGTAATAGTATCTCATTACGTTATGTTGATAGAGATTCTATACAACTTAATTTTGGTGATATTGTTCATCGTCACATTATGGATGGTGATGCTGTTTTATTTAACAGACAACCTACATTACATAGAATGTCTATGATGTGCCATATTGTTCGCATTATGAATATAGGCGATACGTTTCGTATGAATGTTGCAGATACAAAACCTTATAATGCTGATTTTGATGGTGATGAAATGAATATGCATATGCCACAGGATATTGAATCTGAGTCTGAACTAAAAAATTTAGCCGCAGTTAAATGGCAAATTATAAGTCCTGCAAATAATAAATCAATTGTAGGTATTTTTCAAGATTCTTTACTAGGTTCATATCGTTTCACTAGAGAAAATATTAACTTTACACATCGTCAAGCTATGAATTTATTAACACTAATTAAAAATATAAACATTGATAAAATATTAAGTAAAGAAAAAATTACCAGTTTTGATATATTGTCACAAATTTTACCACCAATGTCTATTAAATATAAGACTGGAGGTTTTAATACAGATACAGATGATTATTCAACGTCTAATAATGTTTTAGAAATACAAAATGGAAACTATATAAGGGGTCAAATGAATAAAGGAGTATTTGGTGGAGGTTCTGTTGGATTACTTCAAAGATTATGTAATGATTTTAATAATGAAACATCATCAGAATTTATTGATAATTTACAAAATATTGTTACTGATTATATGAAAACCAGTTCTTATAGTGTCGGTATAAGTGATTTAATTGCAAATAAAGCAACTATTAATAAAATAACAGATGTTATCATATCTAAAAAAAAAGAGGTACAAACTTTGATAGATAAAACACATCTTGGTATTTTTGAAAATAAAACAGGTAAAACTGATGATGAAGAAATTGAAACACAAATTAATAATATATTGGGACAAGCTCTTATTGAAGCCGGTAAAATTGGTCGTAATAGTTTACAAAAAGACAACCGGTTTGTTATTATGGTAGACGCAGGTTCTAAAGGTTCTGCTCTTAATATATCACAAATGACATCATGTGTTGGTCAACAAACTGTAGATGGTAAAAGAATACCATATGGTTTTAATAATAGAACTTTACCTCATTATAATAAGTTTGATAATTCTCCTGAAGCACGTGGTTTTGTTGAAAATTCTTTTATATCAGGATTAACACCTCAAGAATTATTCTTTCATGCAATGGGTGGGCGTGTTGGACTTATTGATACTGCTGTAAAAACGTCACAAACCGGTTATATTCAAAGACGTTTGATTAAAGGCATGGAAGATCTAAAAGTTGAATATGATATGACTGTTAGAAATAATAAAAATAAAATTATACAATTCATTTATGGTGATGATAATTTTGATACTACAACAGTTGAAAATCAAAAATTACCGCTTGTCTCTATGTCATTAGAAGATATTTATTTACATTTTGACATGTCAATAGATAAAAATATAATATTATATACTAATGATACACTGAAAAGAATAAAAAAACAAAAAACAGAATTGAAAAAAAAATGTAAACTTATGATAGATAATTTTATTAATTATAGAAAAGAAATTGTTGATAAAGTTTTTAATAATACTGATTCAGATGTTATTCATATGCCTATAGCTTTTACTCATTTAATTAATAATATTCAAGGACAACAAAATATAAACATTAATTCTCTAGTTGATATTACACCATTAGAAACGTTTGAACTTATTGAAAATGGTTTAAAACGTCTACAAAATTTACATTACATTAATCCTAATAAATTATTTGAAATTGTATACTACTATTATTTAACACCTAAAAACTTACTTTTAATTAAAAAATTAAACAGAAAATCTATAACTTTATTAATTGAAAATATTATATATAAGTATAAGAAATCTATTGTAGCACCTGGTGAAATGGTTGGTATGATTGCGGCTCAAAGTATTGGTGAACCTACTACACAAATGACTCTTAATACATTTCATTTTGCTGGTGTAGCTAGTAAGTCAAATGTAACACGAGGCGTTCCTCGTGTTGAAGAAATTTTATCATTATCAGAAAATCCTAAAAATCCATCTTGCACTATACATTTATTTCCAGATGAAGAAACAAATATAGAAAATACAGAAAATATTAGACATAAATTGGAACATACAAAATTACGCTCTATTGTTAGTAAAATTCAAATTTGTTTTGATCCAGATAAAGAAATCTCTTTTATTGAAGAAGATAATATATTAATACAAAAATATAATAAATTCGAAAATATGATAGATGAGTGCAATAATAATATCAGTGATGACGATATTGACCGTTCAAAATGGATAATCAGAATAGAATTAAATAAAGAAGAAATGCTATATAAAGATATTACTATGGATGACATTCATTTTGCAATTAAAAATATTTATAATGATGATATTGAATGTATTTATAGTGATTATAATGATGATAAACTAATTTTCAGAATAAGATTAATTAATTCTTTTAAAAAAATAACTAATAAACAAAAACCATTAGATGAATCTGATGAAATATATAAATTAAAAACATTTCAAGATCATTTATTAAATAAAATGGTGCTTAGAGGTGTTAAAAATATTGAAAGAGTTATACCTCGTAAAATATGTAATTTTGTTAAAGAGGATGAAGGTCAATTTATTAAAAAAGAAATTTGGGTTTTAGATACGGTAGGTACTAATTTATTAGAAATTTTAAATCTTGACTATATTGATGTTAATAGAACATATACAAATGATATACAAGAAATAAAAAATGTTCTAGGAATCGAAGCAGCCAGGCAATCTATATTTAATGAAATTACAGAAGTTATGGAACACGACGATACATACATTAATTATCATCATATTTCTTTATTATGTGACAGAATGACTTGTAATGATAAAATGGTTTCAATATTCCGTCATGGTATTAATAATGATAATATAGGACCTATTGCTAAGGCTTCATTTGAAGAAACGCCAGAAATGTTTTTAAAAGCCGCCAGACATGCAGAACTTGATACTATGAGAGGTGTATCAGCAAATATAATGTGTGGTCAAGAAGGATATTTTGGAACAAGCGCGTTTCAAACCATGTTAGATATAAATAAATTTTCAAAATTAAAAACTGAACAAATTAACTTACAATCTAACACAGAAATTATTGAAAATAGTTTTATAAATATTGAAAATAATGATGATCCTTGTTCTATGAATAATTTAAAATTTGATAATAATATAGAAAATCTAAATCCAATTAATACTGGTGAAGTTAACGATTATGAACTAGATTTTTAAATATAACATACCAATTAATAATAATATAAACATAAGATATATATTTATATTATGAACTCATTTACATT
>MDTB01183393.1_pt1 | contig 15443 bp, 37 predicted proteins | sample 811161 | NCBI WGS metagenome assembly MDTB01 (sample SAMN05326650, study PRJNA326480) | marine metagenome | isolation source: seawater | place: Mediterranean Sea | collected 2009 | reverse complement strand
TTTTTTACAAGGAATGGAGTTAGGTTTGAAATTATAAGACCTATCCAATCATATCTCGCTCCTAACGTTTTTTCTATGAATTTATGAAGCTGCTTAAGCTGATACTCCCTAACTGGATCTCTCCAGTTGAGTGTAAAATTTAAATAATCCCAATTCTCTTTTTGATTTTCAGCACTAATCTTTTTCTCTCTTATGCCAACGCGCGAATTCAGAAATGGACTTATCCCGACCCATTGCTCGTTGTCCGGCAGTATAAGTTCTGCATGACTATATATGCTTTTGGTATGCCACCTAATAAACCTGTGGAGCAACCTTTCCTTGTCTCCCTTGAAAAAAGCAATTTTAATTTTCATGAAACGTTAAACCTTGCAGTATTTTTACGGATTAATCAACGAGCAGCTGAATTAGTAAAATACAGAACGCTAAAAAAATACACGACATTGTCTTAATCGTAAACATAGATTCCCCAAGATAATACCATGTCATAAACGGGAAGGTCAAATAAGAAAGAACTGCAGCAATGAACCTCGATGTCCACAGCTCAGGTACCGCTGCCATCGCAAATCTTGTACCGTAAAAAAATGCAAACAAGCAGGGTATGCCGAAAATTATAATTGGTAGGACTACTTTGTCTTTCCAAAACTCATTGACAAACTGTAGATTGTGAGCATACCAACCCAGACAGTGACCTAATATAAAACAACAGACGGCATATAGCATGTTTATGTTTAAAAAAGACATTTTAATCTCCTCATTTTTAAATTAATTATCCAGCAAATATTCGTTGTTTGCAGCAATTTTAAAAACAATTTATGTAAAAACGCATGTTAATTAGTAAAATAATGTATGGAGGTTATATGTATGAAAAAAATTGGGATCCGCCACAATTAAATTCCTGGCAGTATCCGCTTATACAGGAAAGATTTTTTCCTGATCGTTGGAAAATGCTTGTTTGTTGCTTAATGTTGAATCTAACGAGCCATAAACAAGTCAAGCCCATTATTGAAGGTTTCTTTGACCGCTGGCCGGATGCAAAAACGGCAAGTGATGCAGATGAAGCTGAGATGAAGGAATATCTAAAATCGTTGGGAATGTATAACAAACGAGCTAAAACAATTATAAAAATGTCAAAACAGTTTATTGCCGGGTTTACTGATCCAAAACAGTTATACGGATGCGGCAAATATGCAGCAGACTCAGACGCAATATTCTATTTTGGAAGGTGGCGCGAGGTACAGCCCACAGACGGAGCACTGAAAAGATATATAAGATTTATGAATACCTTACATAGTTAATTTAAGGGCGCGATGGAGTATATGCACAAAGTACTAAAATTTACTCGCACCACGGGATGTATACCGGCTGGTGTACGAGGCTGTGTTTTTTCTGTTGAGGGCGATTACTTTTGGGTGTGCTTTGAAATCCCAATTTTAGGCTACCGGAACCTTAAGGTCCACAGAAACGTAATTCAAAAGCATTCAGTGATGCTTGATTATTAGCTATCTATAGTTTGATACAAGATATCTTAGATATTTTATAGCCTCATCAGGCGACGGCATTGAAATTGCACCTTGCTCGATTAATGTTTCCATCACGTAGTCAAGAATCATTTCATCTTTAGCGCTAAGGCCTTGTGGTACCGCTTTATGTCTGTAACCAGTCATTTCATTTAAAAGCTTGTTGCGCTCTTCTGCTATAATTGTTCTAAGTTGTCTTTTTGTTAATTTCATTTTGCTTCTCCATAATTTTTAATCAGATTCTCACTGATTTCTCTTGATTATAAATATCCGTTAGTACCTTAATATGCCTTTTGCACGGTCAATCCCAGCAGCAACAGCCATAGCAACCTCATCAGTCAATTCTAAACCTGACCTTTCTACTTCGCGAAAAATTAAGTCTTCGACCATCTCGGCAATGGTCTCCTCTAAACCTTTAAGACTAGCTGGCGTGATTATGTTTTCTTGCTCAGCTATTAATCTTTGTTTCTCTTCCTTGATAATTCTTCTTAGCTGTGATTTAGTAAGTCTCATCTTAATTCCTTTCTATCTTGTAATCTTTTATGTGGTAGTCTGGCGTGCGCGTCTAGCCGCAGCGGAAAGTAATTCGTATAATACTGTATTGCCATCCATTTTGGCATCATAAGCGCCGTTTCCTAATTGGCCGTCACTGAAAGTGTCAGCTAATTCGCGAATAGCATCCTGGACCAGTTGTTCCGCGTATTGGTATGACTGCTCCATTGAGCTTTCTGCAATCAGCTTTATCTTCTCTTCAGCAATAATTTTTTTCAGACGTCTTTTTGTAATTTTCATTTTTTAACCCTTAAAAACGTGGACCAGCCATCATGCCATTGATAATTCTTGCAATTGCTTTATCCTGATCGCTTGCAGAAAGACCATAGTCGCGGCCGGCATCACGCACATATTGTACTATCTGCATGCCATTGGAAAACGAACCATTTGAAATATATTCAAGAGTGTCTTCAACAAGACCACCTAAATCTCCATGGGGTACAACTTTAACCTTCTCAGAAATGTATGATTCATTCATATAAAAGAAATCTTCATAGCCATCTGTCAATTCGCCCAATTGTACAAGCTCTTGCATTCTATCAACGACGTCTTCATAAGTCATTGCACGCACAGACTCAACAAAATAGGCAGATAACCTGGGCTCAACTAACCCCGCAAGATATTCATCTGTCAAGATGTCACGTATTGTTGATTCAACGTCTTGTACTGTTATTTCAGCGTATTGCTCTGCTACCATTTGAGCTGCTTCGTACACAACATTCGTCAACTCAGCATCAAGCCGCGAATGGACGCTTTCTTTAAGAAGTTTTATTTTTTCTTCTCTTATAATTCTTTTAAGATTTTTATTGGTAATTTTCATAATCTGACCTTAATATCTCTGTGGTTTGTTTTTTATACCACGGGCGGTGTTGTCCCGTCTCATTTCATCATAAGCGCTCGGTATTTCAGTTATGTCCGATAATGCTATTTCGATGTCGAACGGGGCGACTCCGAGCTTGCGCGCAACTTCTTCAGCAAAAGAATTAAATGATCCATCGTCAGCAAAGTCAGTTTGCCCTAACATGTGCATTGCGAACTGCTGAAACAAAGCTTCGGCAATCTGTTGTTTTGTCAGCATGCTTTTTGGTCGAGCTTCGTTAAGTTTTTGCTTCTCTTCTCTGATGATTCTTTTGAGTTGTCTTTTTGTTATTTTCATCGTTGGTGTCCTAACGCATATTGTAATGTATCCATAATATCTGCCTTATCACAGCCCACCTCGAGGCAAAAAGCCACGGCTTGTTCCAATGAACCTAGCGCCCTCTCCTGTTGAGCGGTTAAATTAAGATAAAGATCTTGCCCGGCTGCTTCACTTAGCTTTCTCTTCTCTTCTTTGATAATTCTTTTAAGTTGCCTTTTTGTGATTTTCATTTTATTCTCCCAACACTGTAGTGATGATATCGTTTATAACACTTCTGGTTCTTTGTGCATCTGCTGGGTTACTAGGATCCATTCCCATAGATAACATGTATTTTTCATGGAAAGAAATTACCGCGTTCATAAGCGCACGTTCTTCAGGACCAAATGCTGGATTACCAGTTCCACGTTCTGCCAATAATCTTTCGTGCTCTTCTTTAATAATCTGCCGTAAATGTCTTTTAGTAATTTTCATCTCTTACCCTCTGCATAATCAGCAGCTAGCCTCAAAAGCTGAGATGGCTTCATTCCACGAAGCGCTGACGCTTCGATTATTGATTTTTCAGCAAGTTCAACTAGATCTTTAAGAAAAAGTTGGGTTATTGGTTCGATTGTTTCACCTGGTCGTGGAGGGAATAGCTCATCAATTCTGGCTTTTTCTTCTCTAATAATTCTTCGAAGTTGTCTTTTAGTTACTTTCATTGTTCTCGCCTTGTGTTATATATCTTCTGGTTTCATGCTTAGATGCAGTCGCTTTATCGGTTGACTAGCCCTGCCATGGCGAGCTTGTTAGCCAGATCTAGTGCAATCATCTCTGCGGCCTCGTAGTCTAGAGATATGGCTTGATCAAGCAAGCCATCTATCAGAACATCAACGACGGGATCGGGAGAACGTTGGCCAGGCATGCCTTGCATTGGAAGGCCTTGCAAGGTTTCATCTAATAGCCTATCCTTCTCTTCTCTAATAATCTGTCTAAGTTGTCTTTTAGTTATTTTCATTTTTTTGGTCTCCTGTCATTTTGCATGTGGATTCGTACCTATAAATATTAGGTAAATAAGTTAGTTCCCTGCAAAAAATTAGTCTTTATCATCGAGTAGTATATTCCATTTTAACTTTTCTTTCTTTGATTTATCCAACGGAAGGTTATTTCTATTCGGTTGGCGCAATTCCGCCATCTGATTTATACGATCATCGGTCCAATATTTGTTTGCAAAGCTAGCCATTTTTAGCAGTATGCCAAAAAAAACAAGCACTCCTATAAGTGCCAGTGTTTCCATGATTGTCTCCATGTTTGTTTATCGCGTATATATTTATTTTCTACTTATTCATTTTCCCCAAAAAAGCCGGGCCAGTCGCGTGGGCGATACATTTCAGCACCACCGACTTCAATTGCATGATCCTTCCTGCCGCCGTATTTTTCAGTATAATATGCGTCCTTTTTCGAGATTGGATCAACAGCGGGACAGACTTCAACATGTGTTGCATAGGGGAACATTAATGTAGTTTCAGGATATGAAGATCCGTCAGAAGATAATTGCAACGAGGATACTAGTATAGTATGCCCTCGTTTAAATAACCAAATCAATGCCTCACCTACACCAGAAATCATAAACGCTTCATCAACAGCAACCACACATGGACTGCTGCCATTCAAGGAAGAAACTGTCTTAATTATGTTGTCGCCGGCGGAAACCAATATTGCCGGGCGCTTAAGTCCGGTATGGGTTACTACGGCGCGTTCATCGTAACGCTCGTCGATCGTCGGCTTGAACAGATATATGTCCTCATCTTGATAATGGTAACGCTCGAGTTGAGAGAGCATTCGGGTTGTTTTGCCGCCGAACATTGGGCCGACATACATTCTAAATTCGTTACGCATGTTTCTCCTTTTAGTAATAGATTGCATAGTTATTATAAATGCTTAACTCGGAGTTTATACATGCAAAGCAATACTTTTGTATATTTTTTATTTACAGCCTTAAGTCTTTTTATTGGAACAGCTTACGCAGATGAAGAAAAAAACGAACCGGTTGTTGTCTATAAACAGAAAACAGAAATCGATTTTGAAGGAGTTGAAATCGAAGGCCAATTGCTAAAACCAAACGCGGCAGTGATCACAGAAAGACAAATAGCAAAGTTCAATCCTTTAATTAAATTAAGAACAGACTTTGATGTTGAAATGAATGCCACAGTCAATGAAATTAAATGAGTAATTGGAAGAGTAAAGATATAATTGTTGTAGGTGAACTTTAAGGAGAAATTTGATGGCAAAAATCAAAAATATGGGGCATGGAACCGGTAAATTTAAAGAAGGCTTGATTATATCTGGATCAGCTCATCAGCCAGACGGAAGTGATTCGAATTACTCCTTAATTAATTCTGGATCACTGTATAACGAGGGACCATTACTTATTCAAGGAAATCTTGACGGCTCATATGTTGCAACAATAGACAACGACCAAAACACAAACGGGCATGTATTAAAACTGTTGACGGATGGCAACGGTGTTAACAGTCGGCTTTTAGAAATGGAAGACGGAGATGGAGACGTAATTTTTAGAGCTCGAGCAGATGGAAGGTTTGGGTTTGGTCCAGATGGTGTGTCTAGTATGGGTGCTGGTACATTTGTAGTCGGGATTGATAATTCTTCTCATACGTCAGACATTGCAATTTCGCAAAGGCTGCAGCATCTCGGAGATGCGGATACATATCTAGACTTTCCAGCCAACGACACTATCGTGTTAGCTTCTGGTGGAAGCAACGCAATCACAATAGATGATGGCGGACACGTAAAACTAGACAAAGGAATCAAGTATGCAAGAGGCGTTCTTGTGTCTAGTACAGATTCGCCGGCGCAAGTTGGAGGCTGGATTAAATTTGCAACGCTTGATGTTCCAGGCACTTCTAATTTAGATACAGCTGCTAGCTCTTTTCTAGTGACTTTTGCAGGGATGGAATCAAGTAACAATAGAGCTATAGATGGTATATTTATGGTTCATGCAAAATTTACTGTAAATACTGACGGAAGTGCAGACAGCAGCAGCAATTATTATGAAAGCGAAGGAACGAAAATTTACTGTGAAGCGTTGAACGCAGATAAATTAGCTGCCACTGGAGCAACAGATTTCGATCCTGCTACTGATTTAATCATGATTGCAACTAATACCGATTCCACTCCTGTAGTCGATCTTTATATAAAAGCTAACGCAAAAGACAAACACTGCTTTGTGACACATCTTGGTGGAACAGGCCAAACTGGAACATTTGATACAGACCCTGGGTGGACAATCAACACCGGTCAATCATGGGTAACAACTGAGCCGGCAGCGCCAAGCGGCAGTGTAAAGATAACAGGTACCTGGGTTTCTAAAGTATTTTCTAAGCTTACCGTCGAGGAAAGAACAGAAAATCGCGGCGCAATTTTTAACAATGTCAAAGTCATAACTTCGTTCCCTTACACTGTCGCAGATGACGATTACATAATAATAGCTGAAGGTAGTGGCACAAGAACAATTAACCTTCCGGCAAAATCTGATCAGCTTGGAAGAACCTTGATTATCAAGGACGGGGTTGGAAATGCTAGCAGTAATAATATAATCTTGGATCCAAACGGCAGCGAAAATATCAATGGATCATCGACGAAGACCCTGCAAAGTGACAGAAAAAGTGTGACAATCGTCTGTAGTACTGATCAATGGCAAATTATATCGGAGTTTACTTCTGGATAGATTTATTCTAGTTCTGAAGCAATTTGCATTATAGTGTTTGTGTCATATCCACGAAGGTATTGTTTCAAGTGACCCTGTGAATCTATAAAGTAAAAAGTAGGCCAACCCTCAAGAAACAAATGGTTTTCTAGCTCAATAGGACTTGATGTAATTATATCCCTACTCGAGCCCCAAACAGGAGCTGACGTTATACCATAACTGTCTTCCCAACTCTGCAGATCGCTAGCTGTTGGAGCAGCTCCGTATTCATTTTCTATCAAAACAGTAAGAAACGTTACGTTTTCTAGAGAATCCGCCGCAGATTGTGTGTTTTGCCCGGCGGCTTTGCATGGGCCGCACCACATCGCACTCAGGTCGAGTACGATGGGCTGGCCGTATAAGTCAGATAAATTTGCAATTTCATTTAAGGAATCGATAGCGTGAAAGTCGCAAATTGTTTGATCCACTAAGGTTGCGCAATAATTTTGTTCTACCCTCGAGGTGTCAGACGGTGATCCAACCGAACTATCCGAACAAGCAAACATAAAAAATAACCAAACAAAAAACATAAAACCCCCCAAAAACACTCAAAGCGTAAGCTAAATTGTAAAATATTCTACCGCTTTATACTTCCCCAAAAACTAAATTAGAATTAAGTAATAACATTAATAATTATGGCACCCAGAAGCTTGTGCCCATTTTTCTATAATTTGGATGCATTATATGATTATCGACTTCTAAATGGTTAAAACCAAAAGCATGGCCAAGCTCATGTTCGTTTAACAAGTCTAAGTTGAAAGATCCTGGACTATACATTATAGTCGCTGAAATTATTGAAATACCAATACTACGCCGAGTTGTCAGAGCTAAAGTGCCGTCTTTCCATCCTCTAGCTTTCTTTCTTATTACTATCATACCTTCGATATCTGATTTTATTTGGCAAACCTCTTCCGGAGGATTGTGTTCATAAAACGCAATATCGTTGCTTCTTATCGACCAAAATTCTACAGCTCTCATAAATTGCAATTCAGAAAATTCTGGGCCATAACAATTGATGACTATTGGTTTCTCCCGCCATTCATAAGGCTTGAACAGTGAACTTTCATAAACAAGTTTAACACCATTACCAATAATTAATCCAGCACAAAAAATAACAAAAAATAAACCTAACATGTAGAGATATTTTATCATCTTCCGTCACAACCCCAAACTGCATAGTCGATATCAATTGTTTGACCCTCTTCAGGTACATGACCATCAGCAAATATTATGGCATTTAAATCTTCGCTATATTCCCAATCGGTAGCCAATTGACCATTAACATATACTTCTATTGTTTCGACTATTGGATCAGGTTCATCTAAACGGAAATTTCTTCGACCAGTCACTTCCCCTGCCAGATCTTGTAGTTGTACACCCCAGTCGCTAGCGCATATCGAATACCATGATCCGCCATAATGATCGATTAAATTCCAGTATCCTGAGCCAAACTGCGCGTTGCCGTAAGGTGATGAGATAGTGCAACCGGCTGGATGGTCACCTATAACACCGTATGGTATAAAGTCCCCGGTCGGCTTAAGCCCGTCAAAGAAAGTCAGATAGGATGACCAGCCAGGAGAAGAGTGATCAGGCTCGTCAGATACAAAGATGATTACCAACTTGGCATCTTCCCTAAAGAAAGACCCTCCAGGGCCGGCTGAGGCAGGGGTTTTTAGACTTTCGGCCGCCATCTCAATGCCCTTTTCCATTCCTGAACCATAAATACCCATCATGACCTGGGAAGCCAGCTCACCCTCTGGGTCTGCGCTGTAAGAGGTAATAATCGGTCCAATGAACCAGTCGTCTGTAGATATAACTGCCATGTTATAATCTGCGCCGGTGGCTGCAAAAGCAGACATAAAAGAACCAATGTTCGTTGATAGGTTAGTTTGAAATCTATTCATCGATCCAGAATTATCAATAACCCATAGAACATCCAGTACTGGAATTTCTTCCTGGAACCATTGTTGAGTATGCCACTGTTCTACATCACCATCACCGTATTGAATTACTTCAACCTCTGGCGTCATAGGATCTGATCCTAAAATGGTTATTGCACTTTCATCACTTCCAATGTCCGTAGGGATATAAGATACAAGAAAATCTATTTCCTGTCCCGGTACTAGAACCCATGGAGGCTCCGGAAGGGATCCCATTTCCATCAATATATCAACCGGCTGAGTAACCATTTGAGTGATAGACTCAACGATCAGATCCATATTTCCATCGTTTCTAACCGTAATTCTTTCCTCGTTGTCGCAGCCGATACTTATATCGCCGTAGTCGAATTCCGTCGGGTCAACACTCATCACTGGAGCATCACCATAACCCTCAAGCGTTACTTGTACATAACCCTCGTCTTCGTCAGTTGTAGTTAATTCAACATATGCACCATTGGACTCATAAGTCTCTGGTATGTAGCTGATATCAACTTGTATAAACTCTCCGCCTGGAATAACTATGTCACCCTCAGATGGATCGATTATTTCAAAACGATCGTTACCCGAAACTAAAAAAGGCGACGTAATCGTTAGATCATCATCGCCTGTGTTTGTTATAGTAAAGTATTCTTGACCAGTTTCGAAACCTGATTCTAAACTTCCAAAGTTTAAGTGCAATGGATGCACCAAAATCTCTGGTTCTCTTTGTTTTATGCCAACCATGGCATAATCGGCACAGCCGAACAATAAATTAAAAGCTAATAACCCCAACATTCATATAACCCTCCCATAAAATTAAATATGTGGGGAGTAGCAAAGTCGACGTCAAAAATATGATTTGTGACAAAACTAATAGTCTAAAAGCACATCTGTCAGAAGCTTTCTAGTACTTTCAGTCTTTTTTCCTGCAGCTTCTTCCGTTAACAAAACGTTTCGCAATGAGTGTTTACGGTTGTTTTTGCTTTCTCGTGTAAGATTTTCCAAGACGGCAATAAGATCTTCTTTACACAAAGATGGCTCATCCTCGTAATCTTTTCCATCGACGATACAATTGTAAATTTCATTTATTTCGGCAACATAATCATCCGGATCATAACAACGCAAAGCACGAAGACTAAGTTCTACTACACGACATTTGTTCATATTGCTAAAGTTCTCCGCAGATTTGTTTGCTCTACATGTATTAAGTATCATTGATCTCCCCAAACTCGCCATAAATATTCATCTGGATCATGAGTTTTGCATAAAATATCGTCTTCCCAATAACAAACTTTAGCCAAATCATCTCTTTTTGGTTTGCATGTAAAATCCAGGACATATGCATAACCCAGTGAAGTATTGCCTTTGTTTTTGATAACTTTGGCCACAATAGGCTCATCGAGTGGTATAGTACGAAGTGTCGTATCGACTACAAATATTTTTTCTATTAATACAAAATCCCCAGCCATATACAAAGGCTCGTTAATTGATTCTTTCATATGTACCTCTTATTAAGATTCAGATTTAAGTAGTTCCTTAGCTTCCTCGGAAATTTCAACCTCTGGAATGATTTTATTACCATACCGACGATGCCATTCTTTCTCGCATGCGTCTCTCAACGCTATTGTAGCACCGTTAATATTCCAAGGCCGCTTAAGTTTTATCATGGTAATCGATTCACAAATATAGAAATCATCTGCGGTTCTGAGCCATTCTTCCAAAGGCACAGGAATATATATTTTATCCCATGGGGTTGCGTCTTCCATTGGCCACCTCAAATATCTTTTGTTCGTTAAATGCTTCCGACACTAGCCTACTGGCCCATGTTTTCATTTCGATGGCTAACTTTCTGGATTCGATATCAATCTCTTCCTGGGTTAACTTTCCATAATCATTATCCATAAGATAAGTCAACCCGGCAAACCTCATGCGGTTGACAATCTCGTTTATTCTTTTTTGACGATTCTCATCAGAAACACGTGCACCCATAAACAACCTCCGTTTTTAAAATCAATGCAGTTAACACAGCTATCATAAAGCAAAAAACACCTGCAAACAAAATTCCGTTGCGACTCAGCAAAAAAGACTTAGTCATCTTGGTTAACCCGGCCAACCTTTACAATTTTGTCGAGCTGTACGCCTGAGACCCTTATGAAATCTTGATTTGAGTTCTTACCTGAAATAACCATAAACAGTGGCAGTTTATCTTCAGTGTATCCAACGTTGGTTAAAAGGGCGTTTTTCTCGATTTTTCGGTAACCACCAATACCCCATCCGGCCAATTTTATGTCGCCGTATATGTTTGACTTAGCCCTATAGAGAGAGTTAACTTCAAAGCTTTGTGAATGACGGTATCTGATTGCTCTTCGAAAATCTCTGAACATCGAGTATCCTTGTCCGCCACCGCCCAGATAATATCTACTCATAGCCATTCTGCGCCCACTATAATACTTTTGACTGTCTTTTTCCCATTCACGGCGCGCGTGTTCAATTGCATTAACGTATTGCATCCGAAAGTCTTCCAGCTCCACGTGATTAGTATATTGTGGAAGATGCTTTTGGGTGAATCCCAATCTTCGAATGACCGTCAATGCATGTGGCTCCTTTTTGAACTTATCAAACCAATCTAGTTCTTTTTTGTCTTTCTTCATATTTTACCTCTATTATATTAAACGCGCCGCGCGCGTTTTTTTCACATTTATTTTTTTCGCGTTCGCGAAGGAGACCCACTCATTTTTCACGCTATCGTCCCCGATAAGCGTGAAATGACTCTCACTATTCATTATACATAATAATCTAACACTTTATAAATTTGTCAGCAGAAAAATCGGAGATAGTAGCCATTTTACCGAAGTAAGGAACAGGCTTAAGCCAACGTACCCGAAAATGTAGCTTTCCATCAGAAGCATAACGGATAGACTCGATAGTAGCCATTGAACCACCAAAATACTTAGCATATCGACCACCATTCGGATCGAACATTACCATATCTCCAACAATGTATTTATTATTTTCCTTCATTTACGACCTCCAAATATTCCTTTCTTAAAATTATTATTTCATCACCGAATGCGCAAAGCATATTGTCACCGTTAACTTGAAGTAGGAGACCAGGTTCCTTGCCCTTTACACGGTTTGCTATTCGCGAAAAATACTTCACCGCGGTCAAGCCACCAGGTATCGTCGTTGGCCGAAAAATAACAAGATCACCTATCTCCATCGTTCTTATCCTTAGTGTTCGAATCAAGCTCATTCTCGATATTTTTGCAAAAATCAAGAGCAAATTGAGCAGACTTAATTGTAATCAATAAACCGTCGCCATAAAGTGTTACCCTACGCCACCATGTCTTCTTTGTTTTAGCAATTGACACAACCAGCCATGGTAGTGCAGTACGCTTATCATATACAAGATCACCGATGCTAACCTTCATGTCCAACCACAGCAAACCAGGTACCGATACGGTGACGATGTATTGCACCGGAACGAATCTTCTCTTTCAAGATTCCACTTACAAAATATTCACGACGAGGCATGTACTCTCCAGCAACAGCCCACATTACAGTCAGTATGTCATCACCCTCGTGAGATCCGTTACGACGAAAGGGTACCTTGTCCTTTTCAACACCAAGCACAAGGCCAAGGGTCTTGTATCGCATCCCGGCAGCATTATAAGCAATCAGATCGCCGACTTTAATATTAGGCATCTTTCGCATGGGCATCGTTAATCACCTCGAGGTTTGCAACAGAAATAATACGAATACCAATTGGGGTTAGTATCCGGACGTTGGGTGGATCAGGGTGTGAGCGAGTACCGTCGCCAATAACAACTCCGATGGCGCGGTCAAACTTCATCCAAGGATTCAGTTTTGTCCACTCGCTCTCTCGCTCTCGAACTAGGTCACCGATTTTCATTTCGACGCAACTCCAAAATATCACCCTCCTTCATGTTCTCGCAAATAGCAGGATGTACATGAATAATTGAATTTGAACCGTTAGCTAGTTGCAACACGCAGACGGTCTCTTCACGTGAATCGACAACACCCAAAACAACCCTCTTTTGATGAGCACAACCGGTTATAACACAACATAGAAAAAACAAACGCAACATGCTAAACCCTCCTTAGCCATCGATAATTTAGGGGTCGTGGCTTAAGTCCGGGCCACTTAACCCAAGCTATTACCTTCGCATCGATTGAGGTAACCAAGCCGATTGAATTAGGCAATGGTGCATCGGAAAAAAGAGTCAAAGCCTCTTTATTAACGCGCACAAGATCACCTATCATAATATTCGAAATCATTTTTTCTCCATTGTTGATAATGTATCACAAACCTCATAGGCCTACACTAGTTTTGGCATTTTTATTCCATGAGAAACAGGATTACCCTTGTGGTCTATAGATACAAAGACAATTGCAGAAACGGAGGCAATTGGTCTGTTGGAAATATCTTCGCATACAACAACCTTAAAAGTCAAAGAAGTGGTACCACTCTTTACCAAAGAAACGTTGATACGAGCGATATCGCCAAGAGAAGCCCTTGACTCGAAGTTAACTAACTCCATAAACCGTGTAACGCACACACGGTTAGTTAGCTTGCGCGACATCATGCCCGAGGCCTCATCTATCCATCTTAAGAGCACGCCTCCATGCAATGACCCATGTGCATTTAAATGTGGCGCACAGACCAAATATCGAAACTCTCCATTGCTATCTGTCATACGCGGTCACCATTCACTTCTCGAATAATAAAAGAACCCTCGTCGGCCCAACTATCAGTAATACCATTCCAATATACTGAAAGATCAGCGGGAATAAGATTTAAAGGATCAAACTCCTCAGCCTCCTTAATAGGGATCATGCGGAAATACCGCTCTAAACCGCATGCATCACTCATTATTTCTAGATATTGAAAGTAACTTTCAGTTGATGCATCATAATGCCTAAACTCTGATATGACCAGAGCGGATTTGTTTGCAAAGGAGTTAGCTCTGATATCTGAGATACTAACTAAGCGATTTTGTTGTGTACGTAACTTACCCATTTTTCTCCCCCTGAAGAGCTTAGAACCTACGTCCCGGCCGCGTTTTTATTACCATTCATTCCCTTGAACCATAGCATTAAACCCAAATATTGACCAAATTTTTCCCCGAAAATTTTTTAGCCTTTTTAGCTTTTCGATGCAAATCACGTTTACCTTTTTGTCTTTCACTCTCAGGTTCTTGATAAGCAGGATCCCCGGGGGGATCCACTGGTTCTACCCGCTTTGCCTTGTTCGAGTAGTACCGTCCATACATAAGATAGTAGTCTGTGATTACGTACATTTAACCTTCCGAAGTAAACAAGCCTAACGTTGCTGTACTAAGAGCCAAATAATACCGTTGATTAGGCTCACCCGTCTGCTTGTTGTTTCTTGTAGTCTGAAATACTGCCTGTTTATCTGTACGATTTAACCAAAGATTAAGGTGATCACCGTCCCATCCCGTGTTACCCGTAGCGTTAGCAGTTATCGCACTCCTAAATGAATGACCCCAACACCCTGTGGTCTCCCAACTAACTGCTTGGTTTCCCTTAAGTCCCTTACGAGAAATAACATATTCTCCGGGTGGATACACCCCTGCTTGGATTAATGCTTCGAGTGCACCCCGAGCCTCGCGTACCTTATACATTGTATTAAGTGTTGCGTCTGACGCCAAGTTCTTGCAAATCTTAACGTTTGTTTCTTTTGTATATGACATATTACTTACCTCCTTTATTTACGTAGCTCATGCCTTTTTCTGTTAGTTTATATCCCGATTGCCTGTTCTTTGGATCGATTTTTACCCACAAATCACCATGATACTCATAACGATTGCTACTGTATGGACTGTGAATCTTTGTGAAATACCTAGAATATTGACCTCCAATACACACAATCTCCTCTGCACGAAATCCCTTCCAAAGCATTAGGTTACGGATAATCTCATTATACCGCGTTTTACCTGGATTTTCAAAAATATATGTCGCAATAAACTGCAGATTATTCATTTTCCTTATCCTCGTTCTTAATCTTTTTAATAAACTCTCTGCCTTCCTTGACATCCCTAACCGGGATCAACATTCCGTTTCCGCACACATACCAACCGTCGGCTCGGCGGGTGAGGTGTAGCGGACCGTTTGTGTTAAACGTCATTCCGTCGCTAAATGTGAGTGACATATTCATTCTCCTGTTATATAGTAAAAAAGTGGTTTGTTTTGAAAAAATTTCCGCCGGAAAAATTTCCGACCTTAGCCGTGCCTGTCCCCGGGAGGCTCCAGTGAGTATGCCAGGGTGGCCCTCTGGTGGGGCCTTTTGATGCCTTTTTTGGGCCCTAATTAGGCGCCCTTTCTGCTGGCTAGCTAGGCCTTGCTGGTAGGCCCTTTCTGCTCTTCTCTGGGCTGGTTAGGCGGCCCCTTCCCCTCTGCATTCTCTCCTCTTCCTCTCTGGCTTCCTGGTATCCATACTCTCTCTACTCCTTATTGCCGCGAGTGAAACATGATTGTTTCTGTTTCTCTGCCGTGTCTCCTAAGTGCTTGATATTGTTACACTTTTTGACAGC
>MDTB01124812.1_pt1 | contig 15444 bp, 16 predicted proteins | sample 811161 | NCBI WGS metagenome assembly MDTB01 (sample SAMN05326650, study PRJNA326480) | marine metagenome | isolation source: seawater | place: Mediterranean Sea | collected 2009 | reverse complement strand
TACCAAAAAATTTTTATCATAGATTAAGGTATGGTAAATTAGATGATGAATATATTAAAAAATATGGTAATGATTATACTTTTAAAAGATAGTGTTTAGTATTTACGAAAAGATTATAGGATATTGTTTATTAGGTTATATGGGTTATATATTAATTTGTATGATACTAGGCACATTTGATATTCTTTAAAACTTTCAAGTGCCATATAAATAGAACGTATGGCACTTGATAAAAAACATTATAAAGAATATAAACTAGATATTGATATTGAAAAATTAGGTAAAGCATATTTAGATTTCAAATTTCATTTAGGTTTTCGTAAAGATGATAAGTCATTAGCTGACTTTAATGCTATCTGTGTTAATAGAATACCTGATGATGAAAAATCAATATTAGGTGGAAACGTAAGAGGTTTGTATTGGACTATGCCTGATACAACGAATTACGAAGAACAAAGATTAGAACCTGTCAAAGAAAATTTATACACAGAATTGTGTCCAGAATTTAAAGATACTTATATTGAAGAAGTTTATAATTTAGTTAAATCTAAATTTAAAATAGGTCGTATGAGATTTTTAATGAAACCACCTCGTACTTGTTTAAGTTGGCACCGTGATCCTGAAATGAGATTACATATTCCTATAATTACAAACAAAGGTAATATTATGGTTATTGAAGACACAGCTTTTCATATGCCAGCTAATGGAAATGGTTATGTAACTGATAACACAAAGTACCACAATTTCTTCAACGGAAGTGAAGTAGAAAGAGTCCATTTAGTAACAACAATATTATGATAAAAATATTAGACAACGCTTTATTAAGATTAAGAGAGTTAAGAGAAAAACATAATAAAAAATATGTTAGACTTGACGTTAAAGGTGGAGGATGTGCTGGATTTAATTATGATTGGTCTTTTGCTGACGAAGAAACTAAAAATGATGTAGTTGTAGATAATATATTATTGGTTAATAGAGATTACGAATTATATTTACTAGGTATGGAATTAGATTATACTTATGATGATTTTGAATCTGCTTTTGTGTTCAACAATCCACAAGCTAAAAGTTCTTGTGGATGTGGAACGTCTTTTTCTATTTAAGCTGATACAACACTCATTAAATCAAACGGCACACGCCATTTAGCACCATTACAGTTTACAACCGCTTTTACACGACCAAACTTCTCAATGACACCCATACGTTTTTGACCATTCGCTCTACCAAACGAAACTTTAGTACCAACTTTAAATTGGTCAGCTTTTACACTTTTTAAAGCTTGTTCAATAATAAACAAATGCTCACTGTGACTAGGTTCCTTAATCCATTTTAGAATTTTAGGCAAGTCGTTAAATTTAAGATCACTCATTAGTCCTCCCTTTAGTTGATTGATTTAGATTTAAAATTATACCATTCAGTTTTATGACCCATTCTATTAGTTCTATAAGGTCCTCTAATCATAAAATCCCAATGATTTAAATTTTTATCTTTACATATTTTTTCTTTAAATACTTTTCTTGCTTTTGAAAGTGATTTAAAAGGACCAAACATATCAGTATAGTCAATAAGTTCATATCCATCGCCAGGTACATCACCCATATGTAATTCAGAAACGTAATACATTATTTAGCCTCCGAATATAATTGTTGAGAATATAAAGCTAGTATGTAACTAGCAATACCTAATAGTGCCATCGCACCACATAGTAACCAATTATCGTTCATTGGTATACCATTATAACCACCATCAATAGCACCAGCAGCAGCTACCATACAGATAGTTCCTAAAGTTGCCATAGCGATTGTCATATATTCATATATTTTTTTCCACATAGTCATCCTCCTTATCTTAAATATAATGGACCAGTCCATTCAATTGCATAATTACCAGAAAGTACATTACCTCTAGCTGAGTTCAAAGCGGGTTTGTTATAACCAGCTGCTTTTAGTACATCACCTTTTTTAAATCTACCAGAGTCTTCTTTCATCACAAAAGCGAAGACACCATTACCTTGTACAACCTTAATGTACTTTTTACCAAAAGTTACTTTTGTTTTACTATCCCAATTATCAACTTGTTCTTTAGAATAACCAGTCAACTCTCTACCACCAATAGTTGACATTCTGATATAGTCATCTTTGGCACCTTGCATCATAATAGAGATGCCTGATAACACATTATTTGCTGTTTTTTCTACTTTTATCATTAGTCCTCCTTATATACCGTAGTTTTCAATTGATTCACCGTCTTGTGCAAGTGCTTCACTTAAATAATAATCTTCTTCTGAAATCATATTATTTTCATCTGACATAAATTCTAAATTTTTGTCAAATATCTTTTCGTTTTTAGTCTTTTTTGTTTTTTCTTTTTCATAGTTTGTCCTCTGTTGTTCATATGATTATATTATAGGGAATAAATAGTAAAGTACAGAAAAAAATTGGTATAAAATGCCCAAAAAACCCTTAATTATCGTCACTTTTTCACTTTTTTTGTTCTTGTTTTGTTCTAATTGTTCAAAAGAGTGTATGATACGGCCAGATTTTGAAAAAATTGATGAATCAGCAGCTCAAATGAGTTGTAAATTTTAAGATAAATAGAAATAAAAAGAAAAAAAATGGAAAATTGTCAAAATTGTGGTCACAAATGCCACTGCGGCAAAAGTTGCACGCAAGAACACAAAGATGGTGACGGAAAAAACATCTTAATTTTATGTTGCAACTATTGTCGTTGTAAAATTAAAGATTATTTTGGTCCTGGCGATCCAGAATATGACAGTTTGGACATTGATGCATTTAATGGAGCGTGAAAAATGAGTAAAATGAGAATATATAAGTTTTGGAATGAGAATGGTGATGAAAAAGAGAAAGAAGCGATGAGTTTGAAGAAAGCTGTAATGTCAGTACAAGGTGATTATAAAGATAAAATGATTAGTGTTGAATATATCACTAAAAAAGGTAAAAAAATTGCCCAATCTGTAAAAATACCAATGGGAAGAAAAATTAGACAATCAATTTTACAAGAACAAAGAAGATTAGCTAAAAAAGCAGCGATGGAGGCTAGAAGATAATGGCAAAAATGGCTAAAAATTTTGTTGCTCATCAAAGTATACCAAAAAAGACTTCTCAAGCGCCTAAAAAACGTAAGTGTAAAATGAGTTCTATGAACAAACACAAAAAACGAAGTCTAAAATTTTATAACGGACAGGGAAGATAATGCCAGCAGTAAGTAGAGTAGGTGATAGTCTATCTACAGGCCACGCTTGTACAGGAACGACAACTATAGCGTCATCTAACACAGATGGAACGGTAAAAGTGAATGGTATAAATGTTATTGTTGTAGGGGCGCCCACAGTAAGTCATCCTTTTCCACCAAACCCTCCTTGTGCGCCACACGTGGCTAATCTAAACGTGGGTTCTTCATCAGTTAAGATCAATAGTATATCTGTGGGTAGAATTGGTGATAGCGCAGACGCAGGAGCAATGACTTCAGGTTCTTCCAATGTTTTTGTTGGATAACGTATAAATATTAGGGTTATGCCAAATTACGATGCAAGTAGTACAAACAATTCTAAACGAGCTTCTAGGTCTTTTAGTGATTTAGATTTAGACTTTGGTAGAAATACAGTTACAAATGATGTTAACAAGTTGACTAATGTTGAGGCAATAAAAAGAAGTGTAAGAAATTTGATTAACACTTCACACTTTGAGAGACCATTTCATCCAGAAATAGGTTCTAATGTTAGAGCAATGTTATTTGAGCCATTAATGCCATTAACTGCTTTAAACTTACAAAGAAAGATACAAGAAGTTTTAGAAAACTTTGAGCCAAGAGTAAGAGTTAGTCAAATTATAGCAAGACCAGATTATGATAGAAACGCTTATGATGTTAGAATTATGTTTTATATCGTAGGTACAACACAACCAGTTATCGTACAAACATTTTTAGAGAGATTAAGATAAAATGCCAAGCAATAAATTAGAAGTATCAGATTTTGATTTTGATGATATAAAAGTAAATCTAAAAAGATTTTTACAAGGCCAAACAGAATTTCAGGACTACGATTTTGAAGGTTCTGGTTTTGCTGTATTATTAGATACATTGGCATACAACACACACTACCTAGGTTTCAATGCTAATATGTTAGCAAACGAAATGTATTTGGATAGTGCTGATGTCAGAAAAAATATTGTGTCTTTAGCTAAAATGCTTAACTACACACCATCTTCTGTAAGATCACCGATTGCTAATATAGATGTCACAGTAAATAATGCAACTGGTACATCTTTAACTATGACAAAAGGATCTGTATTTACAACAACAGTAGATGGAGTATCTTATGAATATCTTACAAACGAAGACCACACAATTTCACCTATAAATGGAGTTTATAAATTTGATAACATAAACATTTACGAAGGTACATTAATTAATTTCAGATACACTGTTGACAGCAATGATGTTGACCAAAAATTTAAATTAACAAGTTCAAATGCTGATACTACAACTTTAAAAGTTTCTGTACAAAATAGTTCATCAGATTCTACAACAAACGTATATACACTTGCTGGTGGTTACAATGCTGTTACAGATACATCTTTAGTTTACTTTTTACAAGAAACTGACGATGGCAAATATGAAGTTTATTTTGGTGATGGTGTTATGGGTAAAAAATTAACAGATGGAAATATAGTTATATTAGAATACATAGTAACTAACAAAGCAGAATCAAATGGTGCATCATCATTTACTTTAGCAACTAACATTGGTGGATTTGCTGATGTAACTATTACAAATAATTCAGCAGCTCAAGGTGGCGCAGAGGCAGAAACAAAAGATTCAATTAGATTTAATGCACCTTTAAGTTATGCTGCTCAAAATAGAGCTGTAACAACTTCTGATTATGAAACAATTGTAAGAAGTATATACCCTAATGCAATATCAGTTAGTGCTTGGGGTGGAGAAGATGACGAAACACCTGTTTATGGTGTAGTTAAAATTGCTATCAAAGCAGCGTCAGGTTCTACGTTAACAGAAACAACAAAAGCAAATATTGTAACATCTTTAAAACCTTATAATGTTGCATCTGTAAGACCTGTTATTGTTGATCCTGAAACAACATCAATTCTATTAACATCAAACATTAAATATAATAGTAGAGTAACATCTAAATCTGCAGCAACATTAAAATCAGATGTTATTGACACACTTAACAATTACAATACAACTACTTTACAAAAGTTTGATGGTATTTTTAGATTTTCAAAATTATCTACAGCAATTGATAATACAGATACTAGTATTGTTTCAAATATTACAACTTTAAAAATTAGAAAATCATTTACACCTACATTAAGTTCATCAACAAAATATAATGTTTATTTTAGAAATGCATTATACAATCCTCACTCTGGTCACAGCGCTAGTACAGGAGGAATATTGAGTTCAACAGGATTTAAAATTAGTGGTGATACAGTAAATGAACATTTTTTAGATGATGATGGTACAGGTAATATTAGAAGTTACAAATTAGTAAGTGGTGTTAGAACATATGTAAATAACAATCAAGGAACAATAGATTACAGCACTGGTGAAATTACAATTAATTCATTAAACGTAACCTCAATTTCAAACATAAGAGGTGCAGCTTCAACTGTAATAGAATTAACTGTTCAACCAAATTCAAATGATGTTGTTCCAGTAAGAAATCAAATTGTAGAGTTGGATGTTGCTAATTCGTCTATCACAGTGGAGGCAGATACATTTTTAGGTGGTTCAGCTGAAGCAGGAGTAGGATATACAACAACATCTAGCTATTAATAAAAATGGCTAAGTTTACAGATAAAATATCAAATTTCATAGAATCACAACTGCCTGATTTTACTCTGGCAGATCATCCAAAGTTTGTACAATTCTTAAAGACTTATTATTTGTTTATGGAGTCTGCAGAGTTAATTGTATCTGATATTAACTCATCAAGTGGTATTCAATTAGAAACAGAAACTAATCAACAAAATTATTTAATAATGAATAGTTCCAAAGTTGGAACACAAAGAACATTATTAGATGCTGATGATAAAATATTACTAGAAGATTCTGCTTATGGTAAATTTACTAGAGGTGAAACAATAACAGGACAAACATCTAAAGCAACAGCTGTTATTTTAACAGAAGATTTAGATAGTAATAGACTTTTCATTTCAGCACAAGATAAATTTTCTATTGGTGAATTAGTTGTAGGTTCTACTTCAAATGCAACTGCAGTCATATCAAAGTATAGACCTAATCCTGTAACCAATATACAAGAGTTATTAAACTTCCGTGATCCTGATAATGTAATCAGTGATTTTTTAACAAACTTTAGAGAAGAATTTTTAAATACAGTTCCTGATAATTTATTTGATAATGTAAATAAAAGAAAATTAATTAAAAATATTAAATCATTGTATCAACTAAAAGGTACAAAAGGTGGACACAATATATTCTTTAGATTATTATTTAATGAAATATCAGATACAATATATCCAAGAGAAAATTTATTAAGAGTATCCGATGGTAAATTTACAACAAATAGAGTTTTAAGAGCAATTGGATCAGCTGGTGAAACAACCAATTTAACTGGTAGAACAATTACTGGTCAAACATCTAACGCTACAGCAATTGTAGAAAGTGTATCAAAATTTATTATAGCATCTAGTGAAATATCAGAATTTATTTTAAATGATGATAGTATAAATGGTACTTTTCAAATAGGCGAAGAAATTAGAGGTACTGCATCAGATACAGATGACATACTTATCAAAGCAAATGTAACTGGTATACCAATTTCAAAATCTATTTCACAACCTGGTTCATTACATTCTGTTAATGAAGCAACAACAGTTACAGGTGGTGGTAGTGGAGCCATAATACAAACAGGTAATATAGGTTCAGGTGGAGTAACAGAAGTTGTTATTGATAATGCTGGTACAGGTTATGCAGTAGGGGAAGATTTAGTATTTGATAATACTAATACAAATGGCGCTGGAGTTGCAGGATTTATTTCAGTGGTTAATGGTGGATTTACCCAAGAGTCTGGAACAACAGGTACGACAGGTGAAGACCATATAGTATTAGAAGATGAAACACAAAGAGGTGACATATATTCTGGTAATAAAATTGTTATGGAACCTGACACCAATAGTAATCTAAATGATATTACTGATGTTTTCTTATACAATAAAGGTTCAGGTTATACTTTATTACCGACAGTTACAATAAACACATCATCTGGCACAAGTGGTGTATTAAAATTATTCAGTACAGAAATAGGTCGTGTGTTAGATTTAAATATTGTAGAATTAGGATTTGCACATCAATTATCGCCAACACCACCAACAGTTACATTATTTAAAAATTTTATAATGGTATCTGCTAGTGGTAATTTTACAGCTGGTGAAGGTATAACTACATCTGCAGGTGCCACAGGTACGATTGTTAGTTGGGATAGTACAAGAGGTTTACTTGTAATAAAAGATACAACAGGTACGTTTAGTGAGGATGATGTTATAACTGGTTCTTTATCAGGTGTAACTGCTAACATAGCAAAATTTAGTGCATCATCAGCGTCACTTGTAATTGGTGCTGTTGCTGATACAGATGGAACATTTATAAATGAAGATGGTTTCTTATCTGAATCTACAAAAAGAGTACAAGACAGTTTATACTATCAGGACTTTTCATATGTGCTTCAAGTTGCTAGATCAATTTCTGATTGGCGTGATGATTTTAAAACTACTATGCACACAGCTGGTTTTTATTTTGCTGGTCAAGTAAATGTAGAATTATCTGCCAATGCTCAAATCAAATCTCCTGTTGTAGGTGAAATTAGTGGAGCAGTTGATGATCCAATATTCTCATCATTGAAATATCTATTTCTTACTCTATTAGGTAGAAGATTAGGAACAATTGATGATGGTACATCTTTAAGAGCAAATCCTAAAGTAGGTACTACAGAAACACCAGGTGATACACCACCAATAGATCATTTCCCAAGTAATACAAGAGATGTTACTTTAAGAAGACCAGCTATTAATATTGAATATGTGTCTAGGAAAAGAAGAACAATTAATGGTAACCTTGTAAAAGTAGGTCACGTTTATGCAGGTCCTAGATATGGAACAATTAATAGAGAAGCACTAGGAGCATTTAAAATAAATGGTACTAATTATTCTATATTTGAGTTAAGTAAAAATGTGACTTTTGGAACAAAAACAGCTTTAGATGGAAACGATAATACACTATTATTATGTTCTAATGCTGATGGACGAGGTATTAAAACAAAGTTAACAATGCCGTGTGAATTTGCTATAATAACACCTAAAAATCAATTTAGTAATACATTAACAACATTTGACGCTACGATTGATAATGATAGTTCAGCAATAACTTTTGATGATACAACTCCTTAATGTCTTATAAATATAAACAAAAGAAGTAAAAGATGGCAAAACAAACTATTAATATTGGATCAATACCTAATGACGGAACAGGAACAACACTCCGTGATGGTGGTGATCTAATTAACGATAACTTTAATGAAATCTATGGTGCCATAGGTAATGGTACATCAATTACATTAACATCAACACCTACAGAATTAAACTTATTATCTGGCGTTTCAGCGTTAGTAACAGCTTCTACATCTGACGTTTTTACTAATAAAAGTATAAGTGGTTCTACAAACACATTATCAAACATTGGTAATTCTTCACTAACTAATTCATCTATATCAATTACAGGTGATGATAGTTCTGCTCAAACAATCTCATTAGGTGGTGGTATATTGTTTACTGGTGGTTCTGGTATTACAACTTCAGTATCAGGTAATGAAATTACTTTTACCACTGATGGTTCTATTGTTACAGAAACATCAACAGACACTTTAACAAACAAAACAATTAGTGGTTCTAGCAACACACTATCTAATATAGGAAATTCATCATTAACTAATTCAGCTATAACATTGGTTGATGAAAGTTCATCTACGACTACAATATCTTTAGGTGAAAGTTTAAAAGTAACTGGTGGTACAGGTATTGATACAACAATTTCAGGTGATGGAGTTTCAATCGCTGTTGACTCAACAGTTGTAACAGAATCATCTACAGATACTTTAACAAATAAAACAATAAATGGTCCAGATAATACACTTACAAATATAGCAAATGGTTCTTTAGCCAACTCATCAATAACTATTGGTGATGATGCTATTGCTTTAGGTGGCACACAAACTACAATTACTAATTTAAGTTTAGATGGTTCAACTGGAACAATTAATTTAACAAGTTCAGGTAACAAAATAAGATTTAACTTTGCTAATACTGGCGCATTACCAAGTGCAACAGATTATCAAGGTATGTTTGCATCAGAAGCAGCAACTGCTAAAGCATTTTATGCTGAAGGTGGTGCGTGGAACGAGATAGTTACAGAAAACTCATCTATTGGTAGATTATCAAACGTAGATATTACATCATCTGCACCCACAAATGGTCAAGTATTAGTTTTCAATAGTTCAAATGGTAGATTTGAACCAGGTAATCAAAGTAGTTCATCTTTATCAATTGAAGAAGATGGTACAGCATTGTCAACTGCTGCTACAACAATAGATTTTGTTGGCGAGGGTGTAACTGCTTCAGGTACAGGCGCAGAAAAAACAATTAATATTCCTGGTGGTACAACTGCAATGTTAGATGTAACCTCTAATAGTGCAAGTGCTTATAGATTTTCTTCACATTATGGAACTGAAGACAATCCTACAATATTTACAAAACAAGGTCAAACAATTGCATTTAATTTAAATGGTTTAGCAGGATCACATCCTTTTGTAATACAAACTTCTAGTGGTTCAACATACACGGCAAGTGATAGAATAACAACAGGTTTAACACACATTGCTACAGATGGTACAGTAACAACAGGTGTCAGTGCTCAAAATAAAACTTCTGGTATTTTATATTTTGAAGTACCATATAATCAGGCAACGGTTTATTACATTTGTGCTTCGCATGGTGTAATGAATGGTACATTATCAGTAGCTAAAAAAGAGGGTGGGGGAATTACAGAAGCTGACCAATTTAGATTAACTGCTAATTTAACATCACAAGGCGATATTACTAGCAATTTAGAAAGAAACGATAGTACAGCTTTTTCAAAAATTGGAACTGGAATGACAGAAAGTTCTGGTATTTTTACTTTTCCTTCAACTGGTATTTATAAAGTTTCAACTACCATAAGAGCTTACTCTAGTGCTAGTGATACAGTTTCTATAGAAATAAAAGTTACAACAGATAACTCAAGCTATAGTGTTGTTGCAGATGCGGCTGTAGGAGATAATTCTACTAGCAAATCTCAAACAGGAACTGTATCTAGTTTTGTTGATGTAACAGATACAAGTAATGTTAAGGTAAAATTTAGAGCAGGTAGTTTAAGTTCTGGTACTGTTATTGAAGGTAATTCATCTTATAACAAAACAGTTTTTGAATTTATTAGACTAGGAGACACATAAAATGGATAGAGATTATTTACAAGAGGCATTACAAACTTTTAATGGTGGTGATTGGTATGGTTGGAAAAAAGAAGATGACAATGGAGATAAAATTCCTAACGACCAAAGAATGACTTACGAAAATATTGTTGTAATTAAAGATGGTGCAACTGTGCCAAGTGAAGCAGATGTTAATGCAAAGATACAAGAATTAAAAGATGCTGAAACAACAGCAGCAAATAAAAAAGCATCTGGTAAACAAAAACTAAAAGACTTAGGATTAGATGATGACGAAATCCAAGCATTGATAGGAGTATAGATGGCTATAATTAAAACAAACGCAAGGTCAGCAAGAAGCTTAGGAATGTCTATTAAAACTTGTATAAATATATGAAAAGGAAGAATTAAATGCCAGCGATAATAACAAATAAATTTAGAATACATAATAGTGAGAGATTTTTACAATCTTTCAATACAGGTAATAGCCCACATAATGTCTATTATCTAGGTATTGGTAGACCACAAGATTTTACAACATCTACAAGACCAGATGGTAGAACAGACAATCAAGGTACAGATGTTGCTCCAATCACACCATCAGATAGTGTAACAGAAGAATTTTTTACTTTTGATGATTTACTTGCAGCTAAAAAAGTAGGTGCTTCAAACGTATCTTTTGTATGTCCTAGAAGAAACTGGACGACTGGCACAGTTTATGACATTTATAGACACGATTATGGTGAGTATGTTACAGGTGGTACAACAGCTCAAACATCTAATAGTGGTGCAACTACATTGCACGATGCAACTTTCTATGTATTGACTGCGGCAAGAAATGTTTACAAATGTTTAGATAACGATGGTAATACTGCTTCAACAGTAGAACCAACAGGTACTTCAACATCAATTATTACAACTGGTGATGGATACAAGTGGAAATATATGTACACTTTATCTGCTGCTCAACAATCAGATTTCCTTTCAACAGATTTTATGGCTGTAGCAACTAATTCTACTGTTAGTTCAGCTGCGGTAGATGGTGCAATTAACATTGTAAGAATTAAATCAGCTGGTTCAAGTGGTGCTGATGGTACTCATACTAATATTGATATTAGAGGTGATGGATCAGGTGGTAAAGTTTCAGTAACAGTTTCATCTGGTAGTGTAACAGCAGTTTCAGTTACAACTCCTGGAACAGGTTATACTTATGGTTACATAAGAAATGCTGACATTGTAACAGCAGGAGCAACTGGATTGTCTGGCTCAGAGTTAGATGTAATTATTGAGCCAAAAGGTGGTCACGGTTTTAATGCTGTATCAGAATTAGGTGGTTTCTTCGTAATGGTTAATACAAGTTTAGAAGGAACTGAAAGTTCAAACACAGGTGACTTTACAGCAGAAAACAATTTTAGAAAAATAGTATTAATGAGAGACCCATTCTCTGGTGGTTCTGCAGCATCAGCAAATACTTTAAGAGCTACAAAAGCTGTTAGATTTGCTGCATCTCCAACACCAGGCACATTTAGTGTTGATGAAGAAATCAATCAAGCATCTACTGGCGCAGTAGGTAAAGTAGTTGAGTGGGATGCTACAAACAGAATTTTACATTATATACAAACAAGATTTAATGACGAAGGTGCTGATAGTAATGGAAATCTAGTGGCATTTTCTGGAGCCAATGTTATTACAGGACAAGGCTCTGGTGCAACTGGAACACCTAGTTCAACAGGTAGTGAATCAGCAGATGATATAACATTTACTAGTGGTTATGCAAGTGCTGAATTAGATAGTGATAAAGGTGACGTTTTGTATATTGAAAACAGAGCACCAATTACAAGAGCAACTGACCAGACCGAGAACATTAAGTTAGTAATTGAATTTTAGGAGAGATAATGGCTAGTCCAACTAACTTTAACCTCTCACCTTACTTTGACGATTATTCAGAATCTAAAAAGTTTCATAGAATACTTTTTAGACCTGCGTTTGCAGTACAGGCGAGAGAGTTAACACAATCACAATCAATTATACAAAATCAAATAGAAAGAGTATCCGACCATCTATTTGACAAAGGTGCTATGATTATTCCTGGCGAAATTGGTTTTGATTTAGATTACTCTGCTATAAAATTAACATCTAAAACAGCTTCATCAGTTACAGATTATGTTGGTTTCACATTAACAGGTGGAACATCAGGTATTACAGCAAAAGTAGTTAACGCAGTAGCAACAGATGGTACTGATCCTGATACATTATTTGTAAAATATTTAACAAACGATACAACTAATAACACACAGGTTGCATTTACAGATGGTGAAACAATAACATCAACTGCAACAGGAACACCAACTGCAGTAGTGGCAACTACACATACTGGTTCTGCTGCATTTATTGCTGCAGGTGTTTACTACATAAACGGATTTCAAGTTAGTGTAACTGCACAAACTTTAATATTAGACAAATATACTAACACACCTAGTTATAGAGTTGGTTTAACAGTAACAGAATCATTTGTTACTTCTAATGATGATGCAACTTTAGTAGATAATGCTCAAGGTTCATCAAACTTAAACGCTCCAGGTGCACACAGATTTAAAATAGATTTAACATTAGCTAAGAAAACTATATCATCAACAGAAGATCAAAACTTTGTAGAGTTGATGAGATTAAGTAATGGTCTTTTACAAAACCAAGTTAGAACAACTGAATATGCTGTATTAGAAGATACACTTGCTCGTAGAACATTTGACGAGAGTGGTGATTACACAGTTAGAGATTTTGATTTAGATTTAAGAGAACATTTAATATCTGGTAATAATAGAGGTGTTTATTCATCTGCTAACGGTGGTTCAGAAACTAAAGTGGCAGCAGGTCTTTCACCAGGTAAAGCTTATGTAAAAGGTTATGAAATAGAAACTATCGGTACAAAATTTTTAGATGTAAACAAAGCAAGAAGCTTTGATACACAAAATGCATTCAATACAAGATTTGATGTAGGTAACTTTGTAAATGTAACAAACGTATATGGATCACCAGACGTAGGATTTGTAAGTGGTGATGTAGAAGCGTTTAAAAAAGTTAACTTATTCTCTGTAGCTACTAATACACCTGGTACTCAAAATACTGGAACTGCTTCAAGTAGTAACGCTATTGGTAGAGCAAAATCAAAAGGATTTCAATATGTAAGTGGTACAGCTACTAATAATATTTTTGGTAGTTCATCTATTTACAAACATTATCTATTTGATATAAATTTATTTACACACTTAAATGTTACAACAGCACAAGATTTTACAATAGCTTCAACTGCATCAACAGCAGGTGAACAATATGTAATTGTACAAACTGGTACATCAGACTTTACATCTATTGGTGCATCTTCAAATACTGTAGGAGTAATATTTACAGCATCAGGCGCTGGTAGTGGATCAGGTGTTTTAAGACCATTAGGTGAAAAAGTGACTGGTGGTACTTCAGGCGCTACAGGTACAATAGAATTAGATTCGACAATTGAATCAGTAAATATAACTGGTGTGTCAATTGCTACACCAGCTGTAATTACTACAGGTGGTCACAATTTCAAAGAAGGTCAACAAGTTACAATAACTGGTGCAACAGGATTGACACTAGCAGATTCATCTGTGGTATCAACACAGGTATTTACAGTTAGAAATCCAGATGCTACGACTTTTGAATTATTTGATACTGACGGAACAACAGCAGTCGGAGTTATCGCTTATACAAGTGGTGGTACAGCTGCTCACGGTGTTTGTATGTTATCAAACGTAAAAGGTGTATTTGTTCCTGGTGAAACAATTACAAGTAGCACATCATCAGATACAGCAGTAATTCAAGCAAACGCTGTAGGATTAAATGCAGTAAATACTTTTGATTTTTCATCTGTAAAACAAATAGGTATGGCAGGAAGTCCTACTTATACTTCAGATACTGTAACAACTAACTCTACATTTGCTAGTAGATTAAATCTAACAGGTAACATATCTATATCTGGTGGTTCTGCTGCAGTTGTTGGTTCTGGTACTTTATTTACAAGTGAGTTAAGAGTTGGTGATAGTATATCTTTTGATGATACTGCTGGTACTACAACAACTAGAATTGTTGAAGCAATTATATCTAATACAAGTTTAACTTTAAGTGCTGTCATTGGTGGAACTGCAGTTTCATCTGCAATAGCAACAAGAAACAGAGCAAAATTACAAGACGCTAATAAAAATATTTCAATATTCAAATTACCTTACGACAATATTAAAACTTTAAAAACAGCTTCTAATTCTGGTTTAACTGATACAAGTTATACGTTTACAAAACACGAAACTGCTACATTATCATCTAATGGTGATACTACATTGACTGCAGGTACAAACGAAACTTTTGTTGGATTAAATCAAGCTAAATATACTGCAACCATTATGACAACTGGTTCTGGTGGTACAGGTTCTGTAGGAGATGTTTTAAGTTTATCAGGTAATAACCACGAAGGTGACCCTATATTTGCTTTAGGTGGATCGCCAACTGGTAAACAATTAACTTTAGACTTTGGTGCAAACTTCAATGGTCACAAAGTAAAAATACTTGTAACGGTAGATAAAACAAGTGCAGACTCAAAATCAAAAACATTGACAACAGCAACTCCTGTTGCAGTTACAGATCAAAACGAAATACAAAGAGGTACAATTAGAATACCACACGCTGATGTTTTTGAATTAACATCTGTACATATGGCAGCTGACTTCAATACAACAGCAACAACAAGTGATACAGATATTACAAGTAGATTTGATTTAGATACAGGTCAAAGAGATAATTTCTATGACGTTGGTAGAATAGTTTTAAAATCAGGTCAATTAGCACCAACTGGTCAAATATTAATTTCTTATAAGTTCTTTAGTCACGGTACAGGTGAT
>MDTB01142202.1_pt1 | contig 15446 bp, 12 predicted proteins | sample 811161 | NCBI WGS metagenome assembly MDTB01 (sample SAMN05326650, study PRJNA326480) | marine metagenome | isolation source: seawater | place: Mediterranean Sea | collected 2009 | reverse complement strand
TGAAAGGCATTATTTTAGCTGGTGGATTAGGCACAAGATTACATCCTGCTACAATCAGTGTCTCAAAGCAATTACTTCCTATTTATGACAAACCGTTAATATATTACCCATTATCAAATCTACTCTTAGCGGGAATAAATGAGATCTTAATTATTTCAACAACTGATAATATTATCCTTTTCAAAAAATTATTTGGCCACGGTGAGCACTTAGGCATCAAATTGTTATTTGAAGTCCAAGATCATCCAAATGGAATAGCAGAGGCTTTTTTGATTGGTGAGGATTTTATTAATGGTGATGATGTCACATTAATTTTGGGTGATAATATTTTTTATGGTAACCAAATTATTTCTCACTTAAGCAAACAAGCTTCGGAAAAATGTGAAGGCGCAAAAATTTTTGCATATAAAGTTCCTGATCCTGAAAGATACGGAGTTGTTGAATTTGATTCAAATTTTTCTGTAGTTTCAATTGAAGAGAAGCCAATAGTTCCAAAATCAAACTTTGCAGTAACAGGATTGTATGTTTATGATGGATTAGTTTGTAAACTTGCAAAGTCACTTACGCCATCTGAACGAGGAGAATTGGAAATTACAGATTTAAATAATTTGTATCTTAAAGAAAAACAATTAGACGTTCTATTGCTTGATGTTGGAACTGCTTGGTTAGATGCTGGTACCCCAGATTCGCTTATAGAAGCAGCTCATTTTGTCCAAACTATTCAAAATAGACAATTAATTCAAATAGGTTGTTTGGAAGAAATATCATATAAAAAAGGGTTTATTTCAAAAGAATCATTCAAAAGCTTAGCTACAAAGGCGCCAAAAAATAAATATGGCGATTACTTAAGAAGCCTTCTAGAAGAAGAATCTACTTAAAGCTTTTCTCTTCATCTTCTATGATTGATGGCTTGGAATTGTTTGCAATATAAAATATCCCGATAAGAAAAGGAAAAAATAGAGTAAACCTATATCTAACAAAAGTACCTTCATTAAAAGCTAATAATGAATAAATCAAAAGAGATATGAATAAAGTAAATGTTAGAAAGATAAATTCCTGATCTCGAAATAATTTATACTTAATTGATATCCAAGAATATAACGAAATCAAAAGAATGCTTTCTAGAAATTGAATGGGATAAAAAATATTTTCCCAAGCCCAAGGTAAAGGCATTAGTAAAAGATATGGTATGCCAATGAATGCTTCAAAGATTAATTCAGGCATGGAATATAATGTAATGGCATCCATTATTTGAGCTCCATAAAGATTCCAAGCGGCATATCCATACATACCATTTCCTAAATCTAAATCTTCCGCAGCAAATCCATATCTGTATGAATTAACAACTTCTAAAATTAATTCCTCGTAACTAAATGCGATTCCTAATATAACAAGGGAATATATAACTAAATATAAAAGACTTTTATGTGCTCTGAATATTAATTTTCCTATGTAGTAAATAAAAAAGAAAAAAAACATTTGCACCTTTAAAAATAATAAAGGCAATAGAAAAACAAGTGAAATAATATATCTATTTCTTAAAAGATTAATTAAAAAAATTACTGAAATGATAATAATTAAATTATCTCTTAATGAAAGTGATGAGTATAAAATTAAGCTGGGAATTATAAAAAATAACAAACATATATTTTCGTTATTGAAAAATCTTTTTAACCATACAAATGTTAAAAACAAAAAAAATTTATTAGCAAAAGCCATTGAAGTGACTGTCATGTAATTAGGAATTGGTGCAAGTCCCAAAAGTTTGATCGTTAGAGTTATTGGGTTAATTACTCCAAATACATTAAAATTTTCCATAGATGAGGCTCCTAGCCCTTGAGCTTCGATATGCGGAAGTGACACACCCTTTCCTTTAATTGAAGTTAACTCTCCACTATATTGAAATTGATCAGGAAATAGATAGGGAGAAAAAATAAAATAATTCAAAAATAATGGAACTGAAAAAAGTCCTACCCAAACTATTAAAGAATTTATATTTATTAGCTGAAGTTTATAAAAAAAAATAGCTAGGACAGCTAAGAAGAGAAAGTTGGCTAATTCAAATATATAATAATAAAAACTCCCTCCATAATTTATTAGCTCGAAATATTCATTTACCATAAATCATCTTTATTTTTTTGAATGAAACTGAATAGGACATAACCAAAAACAAAGATTATCAAGTTAGACAAGAATATTGAAAGTGAGTTTGGTGAAACAGGATATTCTGAAGAATATGGGGGGTCAATAAAATAAATATGGTATGGGAGATCATTCTCTAGCGTTGCAATCTTTAAATATTCTCTGTTTATTGTTCCCGATAGAGATGAAGAAATTGCAGAATTTCGTGAGACCGCGAGCTGCTTGTAAGTTTCATCAATAATTGCTTTTGATTTTGTAATTAAATACTCTTTAGCATGTTGATCAGCAACCAAGATAATTTCCTTTAAAAATTTAATAGCAAATTCTTGATCACCAGACATCATTGATACTGTAATATTTGTACCTTTAATTTCTTTGTCCATAGAGATACTTCCGCTAATAAAATCTTGTAGATCATGCGCCGAATAGTAATCATAAAGATCATATCCGAGCAAAATTGATCCAAGTTTTTCAGAAATAGTGTGTCTTCTTTTAATTTTATTGAAATCAATTTCTTTATTTCCGCCAGCAAATACTTGAGAGCCCCATCCCTTCTCCCACATCCCTTGGGCAATAACGTATGAGTATACATTTGATCTAAACTCACCAAACACATTACCATCATCTCCGACAAATCTGATTAGCCCTCCAGCTTGATTAACTGCTCCACCAGTATTGCCTTGAGCCTCTCTCAATGTTGCAGATACATAAAATTGTGGTAATGCAAACTGAATGGTAACTAAACTAAAAAATAAAGAAGCTAAAGACACATATAAAGTGGTTTTAATCCAGAAATATTCAAAAAAAAATTTTTTTGCAGTTAGAGCCTTATCTCTAAAATTAATTTGTTGTAAAAAGCTCATGATAAGTGGAGATATTTAAGTAAATACTAATTTTAGTATAGTAGTTTGATCGGTGGAAGCAAAAATTTTAAAAAATTATTTTGTAGATTCCAACCAACTTTGAAACATTAAAATACTCCATATCCTAAAAGTCCAATTTCTTTTCCCTTGCAAGTGCTCATTCCAAATAATGTTCACATATTCTGAATTAAGATATCCCTCTTCATCCAGTCTCTGTTTGTTCAACAGTGATTCGGCCCAATTTCTTAGGGGGCCTTTTAACCAATCGCTAAGGGGAATACTAAAGCCAGCTTTTGGGCGCTCAATTAGATCTTTTGGCACATATTTATATAATATTTTTCTAAGAACAGATTTACCTTCTGGACCATTAATTTTCATCTCTAATGGCATTCTCCATGCCAGCTCAACAATTTTATGATCTAAAAATGGTACTCTTGTTTCCAAGCTGACATTCATTGCAGCCCTATCAACCTTACATAAAATATCATCTGTGAGATATCCTAAGGTATCTTTGTACATCATTTGTGAAGCAAAATCATTTGTGCCATTTTTTGGAATAGGATCAATTAAAAATGGGGGTTTCTTGTCCCGAGAGGATAATAGATGATTTGATAGTACAATTTTCTCTGCATCTCTTTCAGAAATTAAGTTTATAAATAATTCATCTTGTGAACTAACCTTTTTTAATCTGGAAGCAAACTTATGGACCTTATCTCCAAATTGATTAAAGAGCTTATCTTTTTTAGAGATTTTTAAAAAGAGACTCATTAAAAAGTCCCAAAAATCGATAGGAATTAAAGTTAATATTTGACCAAGAATTCTTCTAACAAATTTAGGAAGTCTAGAAAATTTATTCCAAAGCTTTGGAGCCAATAAGTATCTATTATAACCTCCAAACAATTCATCACCGGCATCTCCGGAAAGAGAAACTGTAACGGCTTGTTTTGCAGACTTGCAAACAAAATAAGTCGGAATTTGTGAGTAATCTGCAAAAGGCTCATCATATATTTTTGGGAGATCCGGCACTAAAGACTGAGCATCCTCTCCCGTTACTAATAATTCGGAATGCTCTGTTTTAAGATGATTGGCAACATCTGCAGCAAATGGAGCCTCATTAAATTCAGGATCCTGAAAACCAATTGTGAATGTCTTAATTGGTTGAGAGTTTTGCTCTTGCATTAAAGCAACTATTGTTGAAGAGTCAATTCCACCAGATAAAAAAGCTCCCAGTGGAACATCAGAAAGACTTTGCATTTTTACAACATGAAGCAATTCATTTTCTAATGTTTCTGTAGCCTCTTCAAAATCTGTAAATAAATTTTGAGAAGATTGCTCAACAACTTCTTTAAAATCATACCATTTTGTAATTACTAAACTGCTATGACGAAATTCACTAGCTGACCTTGAATGAGGTAAATGATCAGGTTTAGTATTAGGTGGATGAGAAGATATCTTTAAAATACATCCTGGTTCTAATTTAAAAATTCCTTCATAGATACTGTAAGGGCATGGAACATACATGTAAGTAAAGTATTGAAGCAATGCCTGCCTTGAAATTTTATTAGAGAAATTTGGATATTGATTTAAAGCTTTCAGTTCAGAAGAAAAACCAAAAGTTGACTGTTTTCCAGCCTCTATCCAGCCATAATATAAAGGCTTTTCTCCAAATCTGTCTCTTATAAGATAGAAATTTTTTTTGGCTCTATCTAATAATGCTATAGCAAACATACCTCTAATTTTTGGTAAAGTTTCATCAATACCCCAGTGCTCAAATGCTGCTAGCAAAGTCTCTGTATCAGAAGTACTTTTCCAGGCTAAGTCTTTTATCTCATGCTCTAACTGCGCTCTTAAATCGTAATGGTTATATATTTCACCGTTAAAGACAATAACTAGATTTTCGGATTTGGATAACATTGGTTGAAGACCACCCTTTGATGTATCTAAAATTGATAGCCTTCTATGACCAAAAGCCATATTGCTATCAGAGTCTAAAAGAATATTCGAATCATCTGGCCCCCTATGGATTAGAGAATCTGTCATGGACATTATTATGCTTTCAGCAATATGTAAATCTGTATCTTCTGTCCTATAAAAACCTGTTATTCCGCACATTTACTTGCTGTTTTTTTTATTTAAATGCCATATAGCGACCTTCTCAAGACCTTCCTTTACTCTATATTCAGGCTTATATCTTAGTAATTTTTGTGCTTTTGTAATATCGGCTTGAGAGTGCTTGACATCACCATCTCTAAAGTCACGATAAAGCAATTTATCATGCTGAATAGAAGTTTTCATAAAAATAATTTTTTTAAGATTTTCGTAAAGTTGATTTAAAGATGTGCGTTCTCCAACAGCTATATTATAGATTTGGTTTAGGGCACCTATATCGGTTGTTGTTGCAGCTAAAATATTTGCTTGAATAGCATTTTCTATGAAACAAAAATCTCTACTTGTGCTTCCATCTCCATTAATAAAAATTTGCTTATTTTGAACCATCGCATCTACCCACTTGGGTATGACCGCAGCATAAGGACTATTTGGAGTCTGTCTTTTCCCAAAAACATTAAAATACCTCAAACCAATCGAATTAAAGTTGTAAGATTTTTTATAAACGTCAGCATACAATTCATTTACATATTTTGTTACTGCGTAAGGACTTAGTGGTTTACCGATAATATGTTCTCGTTTTGGTAATTTAGAATGATCTCCATAAGTAGAACTGCTAGCTGCGTATATAAAGTTTTCAACATCTGCTTCTTTTGCAGCTTGGAGTATATTTAAAAAACCTGAAATATTACTTTTATTCGTTTTGATAGGATATTTAATGCTTCTTGGGACCGAACCTAATGCTGCTTGATGAAGAACATAATCAATATTCTTGCATGCAATTTGACATGTTTTTAAATTAGCAATGTCGCCCCTTATAAAATGAAATTTTGACCACTGTTTTTTAGATACTAACAATTGAACTTCTGAAAGATTTTCTTTTCTTCCAGTAGAAAAATTATCTAAACCAACAACTCTTTGGTTTAATTGAAGGAGTGTTTCTAATAAATTACTACCAATGAAGCCCGCTACTCCAGTTATTAGCCATGTTTTTGGGTTCTTTAAAAGAGCTTTTTGGGTATATTTATAAGTTGGCATTTTTACAATCTAATATCCACTTGATGTGATGAGAATAAATATTTTAGATCATAAACAACATGCTTTTCTTTTCCAAAAGATCTAATCTTCTTAATTCCCATTTTCTTAAAATGTCTATGTGAAACGGCTATTATAATTCCGTCATAGTAATCAGAATTAATATCTTCTAAGAGAGATATTCCATATTCATTTTTTGCTTCATTGTGATCAACCCAGGGATCATAGACATCAACCTCACATTTGTACTCATGTAAATCATTTACTATGTCAATGACTTTTGTATTTCTGATGTCGGGGCAATCCTCTTTAAAAGAGAGTCCTAAAATTAATACTTTTGATTCATGAATTTTAATATTATTGTTTAAAAGAAGTTTAATAAGTTTAGAGGATACAAATGAAGCCATGTTGTCATTCAACTTCCTTCCAGCCAATATTATCTCAGGTTTATAACCAAGACTTTTAGATTTATGAGTTAAATAATATGGGTCGACTCCTATGCAATGACCTCCAACTATACCTGGTCTAAAAGGTAGAAAGTTCCATTTTGTTTCAGCTGCTTTCAGCACTGCTTCAGTATCAATATTCATGATATCAAAAATAATTGCTAGCTCATTTATAAGAGCAATATTTAAATCTCTTTGAGTGTTTTCTATCACTTTCGCTGCTTCTGCAACCTTTATACTCTGTGCTTTATAGGTTCCTGCTTTTATTATTGTTTTGTAAACTTTATCAATAAAATTTGCTGATTTATCGTTAGAACCAGAAGTTATTTTTGTAATGTTAGGTAGTCGGTGTTTCTTATCTCCCGGATTTATCCTTTCAGGAGAATATCCAACATAGAAGTCTTTGTTTAATAATAATTTAGAAGCTTTTTCTAATACGGGAATACAGTCATCCTCTGTTGCACCTGGATATACTGTAGATTCATATACAACAACATCATTCTTTTTTAAAATTTTGGCAACTGTATTTGAGGCGCTAATTAATGGACGAAGATTAGGCTGATTATTTTTGTTTATAGGCGTTGGAACAGTAATTATGTAAAAATTACAAATTCTTAATGCATCAATGTCTGAAGAAAATATAAGATTTTTGGCTTTTTTTAAATCTGACCCATCAACCTCATTAGTCAGATCTACTCCATTTTTAAGATCTTGAATTCGAACATTATTAATATCAAAACCTACGACATTGAATTTTTTGCTAAATTCAATTGCAAGAGGCAATCCAACATAGCCTAATCCAATGATCCCGATTTTGGTCGATTGTAATTTCATAATTTTGGGCTTTAAGGATTCAAGGTAGTTATTAAAAAATACAGAATTCTAGTAGATTCTGGGAATGAGTTAACCATTTATATATTTTTTATAAAGATTATAGATGAAAGTAAGCCATTTTTCGTCATTGGGATAATCTTTGTAAGATTTTGGTTCAGCGTTCAAAATAGACTCAAATTCTTCAAGTGTAATTCCAAATTTTTTACTTACATAGTCTTTATCTTTGTTTACCTGAGAGATGTCATATGGCAAATCTTCAAGCTGCTTTAAGGCTTCCTCTCTGGTGACACTTCCAGAACATATCTGAGATGATAAAGTCGCTCTTCTATAATCTAAATTAAACTTAACAGGCTGAAAATAAGACTGTATAAATCTTGTGTAAACTGATTCGTGATGTTTTCCTCCATACTCAAAATAGCCAACCTTATCTTTTAGAATGCTTAGTGCTTCTTGTTTATCATATGGAAGTAAATTCAATAAATAAACCATTCTAATTCTTCGAAAGAATTTATAAAAAATTTCAGCTTTCCAATCAAATGTAGGGAATGTTTTAATTTTTTTAGACCCAAATCTCCTTTGAATGCTTTTAAGCAATTTCAGGTCTTTAGGATTATAAAACCATAAATCAGGCAATATTCCTTCAGTGGCATAGTTCCCACCACCAATTATATATTTAATATTATTTCGTGAAGCAACCTTATGCAAAATAGATACGATTGCAACATCTGTAGGGATCTCTACCTCCACAATTGATGATTTTAATACTGAAAGTTGTATGTCTTTAAATTCATCCCAATCTAATACGAAACTTTCATAATCAATATTTAAACGAGTGCATAAATTTCTTATGTTTTTTACAGACTCTTCAGAGTTCCAACCATTGTCCATATGAACTGCAAGAGGTCTAAGACCTAATTCCTTTACAATATATGCTACGTAACTGCTATCTGTTCCTCCGCTAAGACCAATAAGGCAGTCATATTTTTTATTTTTTCCGGACTTTTTAATGTTAGAAATTAAATCTTTTAGCTGCTTATCTCTTTCAGGTCCGTCAGGTTTTATAATTTTTGATTCTTCTAGAAATGTTTCACAATGGTTGCAATTTCCATCCTCATTAAATCTTATGTCTGGATCAGAAGTATCCATGACGCAACGCTGACAGATTTGATAATGTTCCATTCTTTTACTCTATGATAATTTAAGGATGCTATAAAAAATAACTAAACTATTTTAATGATATCTTCTTTAGAAGGATAGTTTATTAGGACACCTTTATTATCTCCTTGATAAACAAACAAACTTCCAGCAGCAATACCGTTTGCTCTTCCATTTCTATAAGCAGATTTGCAATCCTCCATATTTTTGCATCCTCCAAGAGCAACAGTAGGAATAACCACAGAATCTGAAATACTTTTAATAAGATCTATATCATATCCTTCCATAGTCCCGTCTCTTTGAATCGATTGAATAATTATTTCGCCGGCACCATTCTCCTGGGCAATCTTAGCTAACTCAATTGGATGATATCTTGTTATCTCTTTACCGTTTTTTATAAAAACATAATCTTTTTTCCTAAAAAATGTTTTTTTTACATCCATGCATAAAACTATGGTTGAAGACCCAAATGTATCTGATGCTTTTTTTAAAAAATCTATGTTCTTAATGGCATATGAATTTAAAATAACTTTCTCAGCTCCGCATGCAATTAAACTTTGAATATCATCTATCGAAGTTATGCCGCCACCTACTGAAAAAGGCATATTAGCCTCTTCACCAACTCTTCTAACAACCTCTGAAGAGATTCTCCTTCCCTTTTTGGTGGCATCAATATCTAAAAGAACTAATTCATCTGCTTTCAGTTCATTAAAAATTTTAACAGCATTGATAGGATCGCCAATATAATTATGCTTTTTAAATTTTATTGATTTTACCAAAGCATTATTTCTTAAAAGAAGAACGGGTATTAATCTTGGTCTAAACATTAAGATTATATAGAAATAAAATTTTTTAAAAGTTCTTGTCCTGCATCATGACTTTTTTCAGGATGATACTGAACACCAAAGATATTATCTTTTTCAATTCCTGAGCAAAATTTATGTATATATAAAGTCTCATTAAGAATAAGCTTTCGATCATTTGGTTCCATAAAATAAGAATGTACAAAATAAAACTCATCTTCGGGGTAGATATTTTTCATCAATTCACTATTTTTTAATGAATTTACATTATTCCATCCCATATGAGGTATTTTAAATTTTTTAAAATCAACTGTTTGAAATTTTTTAACTGACGCATCTACCCAACCTAACCCATGATTCATACCATTACCTTCCTCACTTGACATAGCCATTAGCTGCATTCCTAAACATATACCTAAAACAGGTTTCTTTTTAATAAGTACAAAATCATTCAGAGGTTCAATTAAGTTTAAATCATTAAGGTTATCCATCGCTTGATTAAAATGGCCTACGCCTAATAGGATTATCTTATCCGCTTCAAGAATATCTTTAGGTTCTGAGGATACTGTTACGGTAATATTTTCTTGAAGTAGTTTTTTCTGGACTGAAAAAATATTTCCCATTCCATAATCTACTATGTGAATTTTCATTAATTAAATTCCGTTTATTACCATTGATGCATATTATAGAGAATATTTAAGAAACCATGATTTTGATATTAATTATAGTAATCTTCAAGAGGAGTAATAAATTTTTTTCTAGATACAATATCTATTATCTTATTGGTATAAAAAATTAATGTTTTAGGCATAAAAAGAAAAATGGCACCCACAAAATATCTTAAGCCGAGCAAAGATTTTGGGTTAGATGTAATTGATCTAAGTATTAATTTCTTAGCCCATGTAATTTCAAAGTTCGTTCGCAAACAATGCCAAGCATTACTAAATACAATAGTAGATCTATACTCATTTAAAGGGACGATAGCATCTTTTGGGAAGTTGTGAGAGTCAGCAAGCCTATCTAGGCAGATAAGATGCATCTCCATATTTTTCTTAATTGCTTTACCCATGTTTTTGTCATGATACCTCATAACAACCAAAGGAATCTCGGAGTAAAAAAATTTGTATTTAAGAGCAATTCTCCAATAAAGTGACTCTCCTTCACTGAAGATATCCTCATACAATGGGAATTCTAAATAAGTCTTAGTTCTCACTAATGGAGCGATAGGATTTATAAAACCATCTGAATACTGTTTAAGCAACTGAACCAGGCAGCTTCCATGGGCTTTGGTTGAAGAAATTGGTTGTTTAATCCCAGATCTATTATCTAATTCAATCCCAGGACCATGAACAACTCCCCATTCATCAGATAATGAAGAAAATATTTCTACCTGATGTTCAATTTTAGATGGCATATAATAGTCATCGGCATAAAGTAAGCTAATATATTCTCCTGATGCACTTATGGCAGCTTGATTTTGTCTTAAAGAAATTGATTTATTATCTTTATAGTCTAGAAAGATAATGCGATCATCAGTTAAAAAACTTTTAATAATGTTTTTAGTGCTATCTGTTGAACCATTGTCTGAAATAATAATCTCAAGATTTTTGTAAGTTTGGTTGAGCGCACTACTAATAGACTCTTTTATATATTCAGCTTGATTATAGGATAGAATAATTATTGAAACTTTGGGATCAAAAGCTTTCATTTTTAAATGTATGTTCCAAGCAATTAACTAGAAAAATATTCTTTTATCTGACGAATACTCAAACTCAAAACATCCTCTTTTTGATAATAAGATTTATACCAGATAGCTGTTTTTTGTATTGAGTCTTTAACACTCCATTTTGGTTGCCAGTTTAGCTGATGAAAAGCTTTGCTAATATCCAAACTCAGGGATTGCGCCTCATGAAGCTGATCAACATCTGAATTTAATTCTATGGCCTGATTGATTCCCCATGATGCACAAAATAACTCTGAAACTTCTTTCACAGTTTTTATATCTGCAATATGAGGGCCAAAGTTCCAACTATCATTCCCTTGAGAGCCAGCATTATATAAATTTTCAGCTACGCACATATATCCCGAAACTGGTTCCAACACATGCTGCCATGGCCTTGTTGCAAAAGGATTCCTTAAATATAGTTTGCTTTTTTGATCAATAGACTGGTATAGGTCTGGTATTAATCTATCTCTGGAAAAATCTCCCCCTCCTATTACATTGCCTGCTCTAACAGAGCTTACGCCAGGAGATTTTGATGGATTATTAAAAAAAGATTTTTGATAAGATTTAATAAGCAATTCAGCACAGCCTTTACTGCTGCTATAGGGATCATGGCCGCCTAAAGGGTCAGTTTCTCTATAGCCCCGCTCCCATTCATTATTTTCATAACATTTATCAGTAGTAACCATAACTGCAGATTTTACAGAGCTTGAGTTTCTGATTGCCTCTAGGATATTTATTGTCCCCATTACATTTACTTCATAAGTTGTGACCGGATCAATATATGACTTACGAACCAATGGCTGAGCTGCTAAATGAAAGACAAGCTGGGGTTGAAAATTAGCAAAGGTCTTTAAAACCTCATCTCGATCCCTTATGTCAGCATCAACTGTATTTGTAATAGATCTAATTTTTAGGCAATCATATAGCTCAATATTTTCGTTAAATTTTGAGCTAGATAATCCTTGAATTTTTGCGCCAGCCTCACTTAAAACAAGTGACATCCACGCCCCTTTGAATCCAGTGTCACCGGTGATCAGTACTTTTTTATTTTTCCAGAATGATTTATTCATGTAATTACTTGATCATAATAATTTTAAACAATATTCTATCTTACTATTTATACAAGAATATCTTCATAAAGCTTACCTATTTTTTTTTCAGAAAAATCTTCTGATCTTTTTATCAACTTATCTGACTCTATGGGGTGTAATAATCCATGCAATATAGCATTGGCCAATGCTTCATGATCATTCACTTCACACAAGGTACCCAATGCGCCATCCAGCAGAATTTCACTGGGACCTGATTTACAATTCGTTGAAACAATATTTAAACCTCTAGACATAGCTTCAACAATTACAACCCCAAAGCCCTCATAGTTTGAAGGAAGAACAAATAAATCAGCCAAATCAAAGTAAGGCAATGGATCATCAACCCAGCCACCTAAAAAAATATTTTTATCAAGACCCATATTTTTAATTTTTTTAGCTATGTAAGCTTTCTCATCTCCATCGCCTAGAATTAATAAATCAAGGTCAAGATCAAGAGTGAATTTTGCAAAATATATTGCGTCAACTAAATTTGTAAAGTTTTTTTGTGCCTTAAATTCTCCCACTGCTATAAGTTTCTTATTTCTAGATCTCATCCAGGATTTTACAACCAAATTAGAAATATCAATTTCTTGCATGGGCTTAGAAATTACAGGGTTATATATAACTTGAATTTTATCTTTATGCACTCCCTTAACTTCGAGATCTTTTTTGACACCTTTGGAAACTCCGATAATGAGATGAGCAAATTTATAAAAAAATAATATTGATATTTTTTGAAGAAATTTAAATAATTTGGATCTGCGCTGAAATTGCTCAGAAAGGTTGCAGTGCTCAATAAAAATTAGCCTTGTTTTGGGAGAGAATAACCTTACTACAAAACTTAAAGATGTTAATGGCCAGACATTAGAAATAAAATTATCAAATTTATTATTAATAACAAAATAAATTAATTTATGAGGCATAAATTTAATTTTATTAATTCTTAAACAAACTATTTCAATCTCTGGCTGTATAAATTCAGCAAAATCATTTCTATCAGATAAGGTAATAATGGTCACCTTTCTACCAAGAGAAGAAAAATAATTAGCTAAAGAGACAATAACCTTTTCAGTTCCACCAAAGCCAAGATCATAGTTCAAAAAACAAACTGAGCCCATTCCAATCTTAGAACTATATTGAGAGGCTTTCAACATCCATCAAAGAGCTAAGAAAACTGCTCAATAAATTTTTCAATAGAGCTATGAACATGGGCAAGCATTTCTTTGGTGAGACCATGATGAAGTGCAAGAAGTATACCTCCTCTCATCACCCTATCAGCATTTACAAAATCCTCAGCAGAACCGACGCAATTGATATCTTTATAACCTGGCTGTCTAAGAATATTTCCTGTAAATACGACCCTAGTCTGAATATTTCGATTTTCAAGGAATATTTGAAGATCAGTTCTGGAAAATGGAGAGGCATCCTTAACGATAGCTGGGAAAGCAAGCCAACCTGTTTCTGCATTTGGATTTTGAACTGGTAAATCAAAATACTGATCATATTTTGTGAGGAATTTATAATGATGATTAAAATTTGCCTGCCTAGCATTGATATTTTTAGATAATTTTTTATATTGCACTAATGCAAATGCTGCACTAATTTCAGAAGGCTCTAATTGATATCCAATTTCTTCAAATACAAACTTTGCGTCATATTGCACACCATCCAAATCAATATTAAACCTATTCTCAATTGCCTCGCTGTCATTAAATAAGGAGGAGCTTCGACCCCATGATCTCAGCAATCTTGCCTTTTCGTATACCTCAATTGAGTCTGTAACGAGCATGCCGCCATTGCCTGCTCCGTTAATAACGTGAGAGCCATAAAAACTCGTTATGGCTGCATCGCAATATGCGCCATTAGATTTACCAAAAAGTTTTGCTCCCAATGTATCTGCAGAATCACAAATGATCTTTATATCCTTATTTTTACCATCAACTATTTCCTTTATTTTTTCCCATTCACATATATTCCCCATTAAATCTGGAGCAATAATTGCAGATGTGTTCTCATTAATTGCTGCATCAAGCTTTTCAACATCAATGCAATAGGAATTAAGGCCAACATCAACAAAGTGAGGAATAAGATCATTCTTTACTAGGCAGCCAACAGTTGTGGCAAAAGTTAAAGCAGGAGTAATAACCTCAGAGCCTTTTGGCAAATTTAAAGCTTCTATTAAAATATATAATGCCGAAGATCCGGAATTGACCATTACAGCTTTTGATTTTTCAAATGATTTTGCAATCTTTTCCTCAAACAAGGAAACATTTTTTGACATTTGGGTGGTTGTATTTAAGACTCCGATAACCGCTTCTATTTCCTCTTGCCCATGCACAGTGGAGCCATAAGGGACTCTTATAAAATCTTCCATAACTAATCCTTTATAATGGTTTTTGCTATTTTATTAATTCAAGAGGTCATTATATTAGAAATAAGATAAATAAGCTTTCGTAAATAAAATAATTTAACGCCTAAATACTTATTTCAGTAATGTTAGAATACTTAAAAATAATTCTTTAGTATTGAATATGAAAGCAGTAATTTTAGCAGGGGGCCTAGGAACTAGACTATCCGAAGAAACAAATAGCAGACCCAAACCAATGGTTGAGATTGGAGGTTTGCCAATATTGTGGCACATCATGAAAATTTTTGAATTTTATGGGGTAAATGAATTCATTATCTGCTGTGGCTACAAAGGTTATTTTATAAAAGAGTATTTTGAAAATTACCATCTTAGAAATACAGACATAACTTTTAATCTTAAAGATAATTCTTCTTCAATAGAAAGAAATACAGAAGAAAATTGGGTTGTCACATGTGTTGATACTGGAAATGAAACTTTGACAGCTGGCAGATTGAAGCAAATTAAAGATTTTCTTGAGCCAAATGAATCATTTTTTTTTACTTATGGGGACGGAGTTGGAAATATAGACCTTAATAAATTATTAAACTTTCACAAATCTCATGGAAAATTAGCAACAGTCACCGCAGTGAATCCTCCAGGCAGGTTTGGAATTTTAAAAATCAACGAAAATAATGATGTTGAGCAGTTTAATGAGAAGCCTGATATAGGTAATTCATGGATTAATGGTGGTTATTTCGTTCTTGAGCCTGCTGTTATTGATTATATTCCGGATTATAATGTTGCTTGGGAAGCAGAGCCTCTGCAAGCAATCACAAAAAATCATCAATTATCTGCTTATAAACATAATGGTTTTTGGCAGCCAATGGATACTATTGCT
>MDTB01229689.1_pt1 | contig 15448 bp, 10 predicted proteins | sample 811161 | NCBI WGS metagenome assembly MDTB01 (sample SAMN05326650, study PRJNA326480) | marine metagenome | isolation source: seawater | place: Mediterranean Sea | collected 2009 | reverse complement strand
TTTGGCTTTATTAAATATAATTCATCTTTAGCTCGGGTCATTGCAACATATAATAATCGCCGCTCTTCTTCAATTTGATTGGGATCTTGCAATGAGCGAAACGACGGTAAATAACCATCAACAACAGATAAAACAAATACCCGAGACCACTCAAGACCTTTGGCCGAATGTATGGTTGATAAAACCACATATTCATCATCATCAGGCACAGCCTCAGCACCAACCTGTGAAGATTCCGGCGGCTCTAAAGTAAATTCATCAAGCATGGAAGCCAAAGATCGAAATCGTTCCGATAAACTAATCAACGAATTCAAATCCTGTTCACGCTTATGAAAATCATCATATGTTTTTTTCAAAACAGGTTGATAAACATCTAACACACGCTGCAACGCATCCGTTGGCGATTGAATAGGTAATGCCATTAATCGCGCTATTATACGTAAATCATCGTAAGCGGATTTTTTCTTAAATGGGGCATAGTCCATTTTATCAAATTGAAACGAATTTGCCCGTTGATAATCAATAATTGTTTGCGACAGTTTAGGTCCAACACCATCCAAAAGTTGAAATAAACGATGCCAACTTAATTCATCATCTGGATTGACCATTACTTTTAAATACGCCATTGCATCTTTAACATGTGCCGTTTCTGTAAACTTAAACCCACCAAATTTTTTAAAAGGAATATTCGCTCGAGTTAAGGCCAACTCAACCTGATTGGAATGTGAACTAGATCGAAATAAAACCGCCATATCCGTTAACGACACACCATCTTCACGTAACCCTAACAAACGATCCACAACAAAATCCGCCTGCTCCATATCATCAAAAGCTTCAACGAAAATAGGACGCTCACCCCCATCTCGGTGCGCCAATAAATCTTTCGAATACAAATCAGTCGCTGAATTGATTACATTATTAGATACATCCAGTATCGCTTGTGTAGACCGATAATTGGTATTTAATCGTACTGTTTTCACATTCTCAAATAAAGTTTCAAAACCAAGAATATTGGTCACATCAGCACCACGAAACGAATAAATGCTTTGCGCATCATCACCTACGACCATTAAATTTTGATGTAGCGCAACTAAACCTTTCAACATTGCCAATTGAATATGATTGGTATCTTGAAATTCATCAACCAAAATGTATTGATATTGGCGAGATAGTTTGTCTCGAATTTCGGTATGATGCGTCAATAAGTGAACCATTTTGACCAATAAATCATCATAATCCATCACCGATAACATTTCTTTTTGAATGTGATATTTTTTTGCAATTTCAATAACATCATCACTTAAATCACTAAAGTGATAAAAGTCATCAGCAATCACCTGCTCAATAGAGCGATTGGTATTCACTGATTTAGAAACAATATCCAAAAGCGTCCCTTTTTTGGGAAATCGTTTGTCCTTTTTTTGGTAATCACCTTGCTTTCGAATTAAAGCCATCAAATTTTCTGCATCAGACCGGTCCATAATTGTAAACCCATCTTTGTACTCAATAACACTCGCATGTTGATGCAGTACCATATTACAAAACGAATGAAACGTACCCCCCATCACCTTCTGACATCGTGCATCCAGCAAACCAGCCGCACGTCGCATCATTTCTTGACTCGATTTACGAGTAAAGGTTAAAAGCAATATTCGTTTTGGATCAACACCATCATGAATTAATCGTGCCAAGCGATAAACCAGTGTTTTGGTTTTTCCAGAACCAGCACCGGCCAAAACCAATAGTGGGCCCTGTTGATGTAAAACCGCTGTTTTTTGATCCTCATTAAGATCAGACAAATCAAACGATGAACTCGAACCTGTGCGTTGATTTAGTTGATAATGTTTTTTAGCCACTCTTTATAGTGTACTAAACATTTGAGTAACTCAAAACCTAGCAATGTAAAAATTAAGAAGATTCCTGTAATTGTTGAAGTTGATCTCTTAAGACCGCCGCCAATTCAAATTCAAGATTATCCGCAGCGGCATGCATCTCTTTCTCAATTTTGGCCACCATTGCTTGTTGTTCTTTGGGATCTTTAACGGTTTTAACCGCTTCAACTTCTTTTAATAACTCCCTATTTTCATCGCGAATATCTTTTATTTCTTTAATAATTGGTTTGGGCTCAATACCATGGGCCTTATTATGTGCCATTTGTTTTTTGCGACGACGCTTGGTCTCATTCACCGCCTGGCGTATCGAAGGCGTTATCGAATCAGCATATAAAATAACAGTTCCATCCGGGTGTCGTGCAGCCCGTCCCATTGTTTGAATTAATGAACGCTCATTTCTCAAAAACCCTTCTTTATCAGCATCCAAAATAGCAACCAAAGACACCTCAGGAAGATCTAAACCTTCCCTTAATAAATTCACACCCACCAAAACATCATATTTACCCAATCGCAAATCACGTAAAATATCAATTCGCTCTAAAGCTGCAATATCAGAGTGCAAATACATCACTTTAATCGATTCGTTAGATAAAAAATCCGCAATATCCTCACTTAACTGTTTTGTAACCGTCGTCACTAATACGCGTTCTTGCTTTTTAATGCGGTCAGAAATTTGATCAAGAAGATGATTCATTTGACCTTCCGTCTTTTGTAAAAAAATCACAGGGTCAAGTAAACCCGTTGGTCGAATCACTTGTTCAGCAACATCATACATATCCGTAAGCTCAGTACCAGTTGCATTGGGAATTTTCACCTTATCCAATTCATAATTACCTGGCGTAGCTGAGGTATAAATCACACTTTTTATGCGTGTTTCAAATTCATCAAATTTCAATGGCCGATTATCCAATGCGGATGGTAATCGAAAACCATAATCCACCAGCGTCTGTTTACGTGAACGATCCCCCTTATACATCCCACCAATTTGCGGAACAGATACATGAGACTCATCAATAAAGGTAAGAAAATCATCTGGAAAAAAATCAAGCAGCGCACCCGGCGGATCACCAGGTTTCCCACCCGATAAATGGCGAGCATAGTTTTCTATCCCCTTGCAGTACCCCATCTGCCGCATCATTTCTATATCATAATTGGTACGTTGCTTTATACGGTGCCCCTCAACCAATAACCCCTGATCAATAAAAAACTGATACCGCTCATTCATTTCAGTTTCAATTGCTAAAATGGCATCATCCATACCACCATCAACCACATAATGTGATGCAGGAAAGATATCAAATTGATCTAAATTACCTAAAACTTCACCTGAAATTGGATGCAAAGCATAAATACGCTCTATTTCGTCCCCAAACAACTCAAAACGAACCGCAATTTCATCCCAGGAAGGAAACACATCAATAACATCACCTTTTACACGAAAACGGCCACGTTTAAGCTCTATATCATTCCGATCATAATAGATTTCAGTAAGTTTCTTCAAAAAATCTCGTCGGCCAATAGACTCACCAACTTTTACTGAAAAAACACCCTTCAAGTAAGCTTCCGGCGTACCTAATCCGTATATACAAGAAACTGAAGCCACAATAATCACATCACGGCGAGTTAAAAGTGAGCGAGTGGCACTATGCCTCAAACGTTCAATCTCATCGTTTATTTGAGCTTCTTTCTCAATATATATATCTCGTGAAGAAACGTATGCTTCAGGTTGATAATAATCATAATAAGACACAAAGTATTCAACCGCATTGGTTGGAAAAAATTGCTTAAATTCTGAACATAATTGGGCGGCCAACGTTTTATTGTGTGCTAAAATCAAGGCTGGGCGATTTAATTGTTGAATAACATTGGCCATCGTAAATGTTTTACCCGATCCTGTCACACCCAATAAAACTTGATGATTTTCTTGATTAAGAACACCATCCACTAATTTTGCAATGGCTTGTGGTTGATCTCCGGCCGGTTTATAATTTGCTTCAAGTTTAAACGTCACGCCATAATTGTATCAAAAAACAACAAATTCAAATACAAACAACAAGAATAAAATTATAATGAGGAACAAAAAATAGACAAATCAAAAGCAATTTGTGTACTATTAAGTAAATCCAAACCGCAGTATGGGACAAGTGCTGATGAACCGTATTAATTTTTATTTAACTTTTTTATTCAATTCAAAAAACCGTTTAATGACCATTGTTGAAGCCGAAATGAACAATGAAGAGATTAATTTATCAAAATCTTCATTTATGTTATTTCTATACAACAACGAAACCGAAATAAACGAAAAAGATTTAGATTTTTCATATCGTTTGACCAAATACTTAAAAAAACTACAAGTCGGTAATGACATTCACGATGCACTCCCTCATGAATCGGATGTCGGCTGGTTTTTATCACGCGCCAATGAATTAGGAATAAATGTAAAATGGCGTCAAATATTTGATAACAAAACGGGCGAATATCAATCCTTGATTTTTGATACCGTTTTACCGTTAGAAATTGAATTAAAACAAGATAAAAATAAGATTCAATGCGTTCTTAAAAATCGTTTAGAATGGCTACAAAATCCATTGCTTTGGATGCCCTTCCCTTCAGATAAAGGATTATACTGTTTTTGCAATGGCTATATAAAAAAGAACCCATCAAAATCTTTTATTAATTATTTAGATAATTTCTTAGATCGAAACTTGTTGATATTTGAAGGTAACCAAGCCGTTCAATTCATTCAACGTGTTTACTCGCCAAATAAAAACTTACTTAGCTGGGTTGTTAATATGGATTTACAAAAATTCTTACCTAGCGATGATTCGCCAACACCACGTTTGGATGTTGTTTATGAGAATAATATATTAATTAATACACTTTCATATAACTATGGCAACGCAAATGTGTTACCACAAGATACCGTTAAAGTATTAAAAGACCCCACCAATGGTCGCCTATTCAAAAGGCAAAAAGATATGGAAGACATTTACCAAAATGATTTAATGGAACTATTTATGGCTGAAAACCTGCCATTCATGTTGGAAAATCCAGGCCATATCGCAAAATTTCTTGACCAAATTTTACCGACACTAAAAGAGCGTGAATGGGTGATTCAATCATCTGTAAATGACTTTAATGTACTTGATACACCGATTGAATTAACATTTGGGGTTGAGTCACCCAAAAAAGATTGGTTTGAATTCTCGCAAAATACAACCATCGACGGTCAAGAAATGTCCTTTACTGAAATTACACGTCTTCTTGTTGAAAACCAAGGCTATATCAAAACATCAAATGGCTATGTCAAAGTATCGGAAGAATCACAGCGAGAATTAAAAACATTAAATTCGTTTCATGCTTTCACCAGTAAAAAATCATTTAATATGCTCGAATTTTTGCCATTATTGGGAATAACATCGGTTGAAGGAAAAGATTCAAGCTCAAATCAATTTATTGAAAATTTTAAAAACTTCCACCGTTCTGAAAATACGTTAGGAAATGATTTCGAAGGGACATTACGAGATTATCAAACCTATGGTGTGAAATGGCTATCCTTTCTTAATCAGTACAAGTTTGGTGGTATCCTTGCTGACGATATGGGATTAGGTAAAACCGTACAAACCATCGCCTTTACAACATCCATTGAACAAACGGCACCCTACCTTATTATAGGACCAACCAACGTCATTTATAATTGGGAAAAAGAAATCGATAAATTTACAAAACGTAAAAAAACAATTGTCTATGGTGGAAACCAACGCGAAAAATTAATTCCCAATTTAACAAAAAGCAATTATGTCATTACATCCTTTGGTATCTTAAAAAATGATATCGATTTACTTAAAAACATTCCATTTGAAGCTATTTTTATTGACGAAGCTCAACATATTAAAAACCCAAAAACACAAGTTTCAACCGCTGTTAAACAATTAAATGGTAAATTTAGAATTGCGATGACGGGTACCCCTATCGAAAATTACATTCAAGATTTATGGAATATTTTTGACTTTGTTATGCCAGATTACCTGGGTAAATTCACTCAATTTGAAAACGATATAAAAAATGATCGCAAAGAGCATATAAAAACACGCATTAAACCATTTATTCTGCGAAGAGAAAAACGTGAAGTATTGGATTCACTACCTGAAAAAACCGAGATAATCGTAAAATGTGATATGACTAGCGATCAAGAGAAGTTATACAAAACTGTATTGGATGCCGCTAAAAAAGGAATTAAAAACATTAAAGGGAAACAAGAACGTCTTAGCATATTCACAGCATTGCTAAAACTAAGGCAAGTATGTATTCATCCTCAACTATTAAAAGAAGTGGGCGCATCAAATATTGAATCAAGCAAATTTGAATTAGCCAAAGAAAAAATTAAAGAACTCATTGATGAAGGGCATAAAATTGTTATGTTCAGTCAATTTACTGAGATGTTAGATATCATGAATCGCTGGACAGATAGTGAAAAATTCTACACCGAACGTATCGATGGAAGTGTTAGCGCAAAAGCACGCATGGATGCCGTTGATCGATTTCAAGGGAGTGATAAACCTGGCATGTTTCTAATTTCTTTAAAAGCAGGCGGGGTCGGTTTAAATTTAACCGCCGCAGATTATGTAATTCATCTCGACCCTTGGTGGAACCCTGCCATTGAATCTCAAGCAACCGACCGAGTTCATCGTATGGGGCAAAAAAATAAAGTAATCGTTTATAAATTAATTACAAGCGGCACCATTGAAGAAAAAATACAAGAGTTACAAGAAAGCAAAAAGCAGTTACTTTCTGAAATCATCGATATCGACACGGCATCTGAAAAGTCATTAAATTTTGATGAAATAAAAAACTTATTACTAGATTAAAAAACAATCGTTTTATTTTCGTAAACAATAACACGATGTTCAGCAATCGCCTTTATCGCATCAACAAGGCATTGTTTCTCAAGTTGGCGTCCCAATTGCTTTAAATCATCAACATGGTCTCGATGCGAAACCCTCGCCACCTTTTGAACAATAATCGGCCCCTCATCAAGATCTTCAGTCGCATAGTGCGCGGTTGCACCAATTAATTTTACGCCTCGAGCGAACGCTTGATGATACGGCTTCGCACCTGGAAAAGAAGGCAAGAAACTATGATGAATATTCACAACCGGACGATTAAAATTATTCAAAAAATGAGCCGATAAAATTTGCATATACCGAGCCATAATTAAAACATCTGCCGATTGAGTCAATGCCGTAATTTCGGTTTCAGACTCATGCTTTGAGCGCGAAGAAATGTAATGAAATGGAACACCATACCAATCCGCAATATCTTGATATTCATCATGATTTGAAATAATCGAATCAATAACAATATTAAGAGAGTTAGATCGCCATTGATACAGTAGCTCTTGTAAACAATGATCTTCCTTTGAAACAAGGATAGAGCATTTCAAAGGTATTTCTTTTTTATAAACAGCCACTTCCGCTTTTAAGTCGTTTTTCAAATCATGACACATTTTATCAATAAATGAAGCGACTCCCTGAATTTGATCAGGTACAACAAACTCAATTCGAATAAAAAATGAACCCAGCTCAATGTCTGTGCTGTGTTGATCAGCATCAACAATATTAGCGCTTAGCTCAAATAAAGCACGGCTAATATCATTAACAATACCAGGTCGATCAGGGCAATTTAGTAACAAAATATAATGGCTCACACGTCACATTATCGAGTAAAAATCAAAAAAAGTTAATAAGAAAATAGTCCCCTCTGATTAAATTAAGTATAGTAAATGATATGAATCATATTTTAATTGGACTCGTACCATTGATTGCATTTGCCATTTTAGATAGTTACACAAACCTAAACATAGCACTTATTGCAACGATTCTTATAACAATTGCCGAAATAATTTATACCCTCTATGCCTTTGGCACTTTAGATAGTATCAGTATTTTTTCTATTGGACTTGTATTCCTTTTAGTAACATTAAGTTATCAGAAAAAAAACAAAGTTATTTTTAAATTAAAACCAGCCATTCTAAATGGTTGTATGGGATTATATATCATTGGTAATGATCTAATAAATCAACCCCTTTTAATCAAAATTAGTCAAAAGTACCCAGAATTTGTCCCACCACAAACTCAATTAATACTAAGCACACCAGAGGGGCAACAACTAATGACAAACTTGTCCTTCAATCTTGGCATCGCATTATTACTTCACGGACTGTTCGTTGGATATTCTGGAATTAAGCACAATAATTTTTGGTGGGCGTTTAATAATATCGTCAGCTTGTTTCTGTTAATGGTAATGGCTTGCCTATTCGCTATTTTATAAATTCAATTATACTAAAAATCACCTAATTGATGTGCTTCTTCTTTACAGACCAAATAAAACCGTCAAACCAAAAATGACATGTCGCAACCATGGTAAAAAACGATAACAACAATCGCTCAAATATAGTGACAGACGATAAAAAAGAAACAATCAATGTAAATGTAACCAGTAACAACATTAGAAAGAAAGACGCTGTATTTTTATCTAAATTAAATCGTTTCTTTAATACCGATTTTTCAGTCCAATAAATCATCGCATAATATTGCCAAAGATGGAAAAAGTTCATAATTAAAAATGCAGCGCCAAACGTATTAAATCCCCAAGCAAGAATACTTACAATTGCCGTAAAAATTAAAATAAAAACCTTTTGAAATGATAATGGGTATTTTTTAGACTCTTGAAAAGCAACAACAAGATAGTAAGCTAAAAAGGCAACGGTAAAAATTAAAACAAAAACTAAAATGTCGGCAGCAAACAAATCGGCATAAAAAGGAATCGATGAAAAAAAGATAGACCCAACTGAAAATGAAGTTTCCATATAGCGAATATGATCAATTAATGTAATTCCACCTAAAATTGGCCCCACATAAATTAAAACATTTAAGCAGCGATCGAGAAGTCTCATTTTTTCAGAAACATTCCCTACCCGAATATCATATAATCGAGTAAATCCATAGGTTTGGCAAGCAGAATGGTATACATCCCACCAAATATTAAATGCTATAATAATCGCTAAAATCATCGGTGAAAAATAAAGAATTGCAAATAAAATAGGCGGCACCAACAAGAAACGTGTTTTAAATGAAGAAAATATTTCTGGATTTCCATAAGCTCTAATAAACGTAATAAATAAATGAGACTTTGTTAAAAGCAACGCAATATAACCCCAAATGTGACCAGAATAATGAGCTAAATCTAGATTTATATTGGGTAGTAAATCATAACTAATTGCCATTCCCAAAGCCAAAGCAATCAAGGGCGCACCAATAAATGCAATCCAGTCAAACAAAGGCGAAACAATGTAAGATGACCTGGGGAAAATGAAAGCAATTGCTTTTATCACAACTCAATAAAAACACAAACCAACAAGTAAAATCAAATGTGAAATATAATGAGTTTTAGAAATACAGTTAAATTACTTAATATGTTTCTTTTTTACAGACCAAATAAAACCGTCAAACCAAAAATGACAAGTATTTATTGTACAGAAAAAAACAGCAAGCAAATGATACCCAACCGTAATTATTTCTAGAACAGCGGTAATCATAACAAAAAAAACAATAATAGAAACAATAAGTAAAACGGCTGAAAAATTAGTTAGATTAAATTGTTTCATCATTACTGGCTTTTCAGACCAATAAATCATCGCAAAATATTGCCATACATGAAAAAAGTTCATAATTAAAAAGGCCGCACCAAATGTATTAAAACCCCAAGCTAAAATGCTCACAACAGCAGTTGTTGTTAATAAAATGACTTTTTGAAAAGAAACGGGGAAAGATTTCGACGCTTTCCAAGCTGAATATACGTAATACGGCATAAAAAAAGCCGTAAATATTAAGATTAGAATTAAAATGTCACGTGAGAAAAAATCAGCATAAAAAGGAACATGCGTAAAAAAGACGTGATTAATTAACAGCCCCTCCTTCATTAGATCAATATGTTCTATTAAAGTTAAACCACCTAGAATTGGACCAACATAAATTAAAATATTTAAACATCGATCTAAAAAGCGCATTTTAGTTGAATAATTACCAATTCTTATGTCATACAAACGCGTAAATCCAAAGGTTTGACTAGCTGAATGATAAGCATCCCAAAAAACATTAATCACTAAGAAAGCCGTTAAAAATACAGGCGAGAAATAATTACAGGCAAATAATATGGGTGGCCCAAGTAAAAACCTTTTTTTAAATAAAGAAAATATTTGTGTATTTCCATAGGCACGAATTAAAGTAAGGATTAAATGAGATTGAGTCATAACAAGCACAACATACCACCACAACTCACCTGAAAATCGACCAATCGTTATTTTTTGGTTGGGAATAATCCCATAAGCAATTGCTGTACCCAAAGATAATGCAATTAACGGGGCTAAAATAAAGGCGATCCAATCATATGTGGGTGAAACAATATAAGATGAACGAGGAAAACGTAAACGTAGAGCCTTTAACACATAATTATAGAACCATGTTGGGCAATTTAAATGCAAGTAGAATCAAAATAAAAAATGAATTATTTGCTTACAAATAGAATAAGTTGTTAATATCAAAACATTCTCATGAAAGTTTTTTATTTATCATTAATTATCATCAGCTGGATTACCCATTGTAATGCATCACCAATTATTGCTTACAAGAGCATTCATCACCCCATTTTAGGGGCCTCCGGAATGGTCGCAAGTCAAGAAGGCGTCGCTAGTAAGGTCGGCATCAATATTCTTAAAAAAGGGGGCAACGCAATTGATGCGGCCGTTGCAGTTGGATTCGCATTGGCTGTTACTCACCCTCAAGCAGGAAATCTTGGCGGCGGTGGATTTATGCTGATTCATATTGCCAGTGAAAACCGAACCATTGCATTGGATTTTAGAGAAGTTGCACCACAAAACGCCTCACGAAATATGTTTATTGATGATCAGGGTAATGTTGATTCAAAAAAATCCCGCTTCTCAATTTATTCAGTGGGTGTTCCAGGGTCAGTATCTGGCTTATTAAATGCATTAAATCAATATGGAACATTTTCAAGAAAGCAGGTCATGGCACCAGCCATTACACTGGCTAAAAAAGGTATTATTGTTTCAAATGAATTGAGCACATCACTTAAGCGCGCTCAAAGTAGACTCATGAAAGATCCTTATCTAAGTACTATTTTTTATCCAAAAGCAACAGTACCCAGCCCAGGTTCAAAATTAATTCAAAAAGACCTTGCAAAATCATTAACTTCAATTGCCAGAAGTGGTCATAAAGCATTCTATGATGGGCCCATTTCAACGGCATTGGTAAAATTAATGAAAGAAAAAAAGGGATTAATTAGTAAAACAGACCTTAATCAATATCAATCTAAATTTAGAACACCAATTAAAGGAAATTATCGAGACTATACCATTTTAAGTATGCCCCCACCAAGCTCCGGCGGAATTATTTTAATGCAACTACTAAAACTGATAGAACCATTTCCATTAAACGAATGGGGACATAATAGTGCAAAAACAATGCATGTGATGGCAGAAGCGATGCAATTGGCTTATGCCGATCGCGCTGAATGGTTGGGTGATGATGATTTTATAGACGTACCTAAAAACGAACTAATCAGTAAAAAATATATTAACAAACGTTTTCGTTCCATCAATTTAAATGCCCATTCGCCAAGTAAGCCAAACGCACATGGGGAACCTTATGAAAGTGATGAAACAACACACTATTCTGTCGTTGATCAATGGGGCAATGCAGTCTCAGTAACCACTACCCTAAATTTCAGTTATGGTTCAGGAATCGGCATACCAGGAACAGGGATTATACTAAACAATGAAATGGATGATTTTTCTGCAAAACCAGGCGTACCAAATGCTTATGGGCTCATTGGCAATGAACGAAATGCAATTGCCCCAAAAAAACGTATGTTAAGTTCAATGACTCCAACAATTGTATTAAAAAATGATGGCATCTTTTTAGTTACAGGTTCACCTGGTGGCAGCCGAATCATTACCACCGTTGCCCAAATAGTTAGTAATGTAATCGATCACAAATTTAATATTGCAGAGGCAACACATGCCGCCCGGTTTCATCATCAGTGGCAACCCGATGAGTTACGTATCGAAAAACATGGATTTTCTAACGACACATTAACTAAACTAAAAAAAATGGGCCACTCAATCGTTATCAAACGCACCATGGGGTCTACACAAAGTATTATGAAACTCGATGGAATACTAATGGGTAGCTCAGACCCGCGTACCCCTTCTGGGAAAACACTTGGCTACTAATTAACAAATAGCTCTTGTTGAGTACCCGTAAACGAATTTGCCGCTTCAACAAAACCAAAAAACAAAGGGTGCGGTTTAAGTGGTCGTGATTTAAATTCTGGATGGAATTGACAAGCAACAAAATAAGGGTGTGACGGCAACTCAATAACCTCAACCAAATTATTATCTGGACAAATCCCAGAGAACACCAACCCTTGAGCTTCCAGTTTTGATTTATAATGATTATTAAATTCATAACGATGGCGGTGACGTTCATAAATTAACGGTTCCTTATAAAGATCAAACAATTTAGAGTTTTCTAAAATCTGACAAGGGTATTGGCCGAGACGCATCGTACCCCCTTTATTCGTAATACCTTCCTGCTCATCCATTAAATGAATCACTGGGTCCGGAGTGTTTGGATCAAATTCAACACTCATCGCTTCGGGTAAGCCACAAACATGTTGTGCAAAATCAATAACAGCAACCTGCATCCCTAAACAGAGCCCTAAATAAGGAATCCGATTTTCTCTAGCGTATTTGGCCGCTTGAACTTTACCTTTAATGCCCCGCTCGCCAAAACCACCTGGAATTAAAACGCCATCCACATCATTGAGTTGAGATGCCACCGTATCTGAACGCAAATCTTCTGAGTTAACCCACTTTATTTCGATATTGGAATTGGTCATTGCTCCGGCATGACGCAATGATTCCACTACACTTAAATAACAATCAGACAAATTCGTATACTTCCCGACAATTGCGATTTTTAATTGAATATTGGTTGGGTCATGCATATTCTGAACAAAGCGTTTCCATTCATCAAGGTCACTTTTAGATTCAGCTAAACCCAACTTGTTACAAATGACACGGTCCATACCTTGCTGTTCCAAAATAAGTGGAACATCATAAATACTCTTTGCATTGTGAGCCGCAATAACAGAATCCGCCCGAACATCACAAAACATCGCAACTTTACGTTTAATATCCTTATCAATTGGCATATGAGAACGACATAAAATAATATCGGGTTGGATACCAATTGCACGCAGTTCCTTGGTTGAATGCTGAGTCGGCTTGGTTTTAAATTCTCCAGAGCTCTCTAAATATGGCACCAATGTTAAATGAACATGAACACAGTCATTTTCATTCTCATACTGAAACTGTCGAATCGCCTCAATAAAAGGTAAGCTTTCAATATCTCCAACCGTTCCACCGATTTCAGTAATGATTATATCCGATTCATCATTATCTAATGTTTGAGTAATTCTTGATTTAATTTCATTTGTAATATGCGGAACAATTTGAACAGTAGCACCCAAATAATCACCTTTTCGCTCTTTATTTAAAACATCCCAATAAACCATCCCTGATGTAATATTATTTGCACGAGTTAAACTTTTATCAATAAACCGTTCATAATGCCCCAAATCCAAATCTGTTTCACAGCCATCGTCCGTTACAAAAACCTCACCATGTTGGTATGGGCTCATCGTTCCTGGGTCAACATTTAGATATGGATCAAATTTTTGAATGGTTACGTTATAACCTTGATGCTTTAACAAAACGCCCAAAGATGCGGCTGCGATACCCTTCCCCAAGGACGAAACAACACCACCAGTAAAGAAAATGTACTTTGTTTTAGGCACGTTTTATTATAAAGAACCTTTCACGCATTGACAACAATAACTTAGTTCAAAAATAAATAAATTACTAAAGAGATTCTGCTAATAACGACAGAGCATCATTATTGTTATCACGTTCTTGTGGCGACATGGTATCCGCATTTTTCCCATTTGATCTAAGAGTAAAAACATACCTTTCCCCTCGATTAACCCGTTGAGTCGGAGGGCCTACAATTGAATCAAGAACAGCAAGAATAGTGAGTTGATCTGCGCCAGAAATCAGTTCTCCATTGGGCAATATAAAACCCATATCCTTCAATTTATCAAATAAAACGCTTAGACTCTCAAGACAAACTACGATATCCATTGTTTTTAATGAATCATTAAAAATTCCTAATTGAGTTTTTTCATTACGGTGTACTGAATATTCATTTACATTAAAATTATCATCAAATTCAGCCTCTTTACTTCCAGCGCTTGAATTAGATAAAACTGAAATATTCGAAACCTGTCTAAAATTAAAGGGCCCATTATGTACTGGATCCGTAAGAACCCCAGTATCAGCAATATCCTGCTTTTCAGTTGAAACCTGATTTGCTGTAAAATTTTGGCCGGTGCCATAATAACCACCATTATATGAACCTTCGGCTTTCGAACAAGCAATTAACTTATATTGATTCGGCATAATATTCTCCTTTGTAATTAACTTACAGTAAATATCGTTAAATTAAGTAATTTATTTCATATTTATAAAAAAATAGCGTCAATGCAAAGAGATAAAGCAAAGAAAACGATCTATGTTAAGCACAATAAAAGAGATACAAACCAAATAAAATAACGTTTAAAATACAAATTAATCATTTACCGCCAAATCATGCATGCAACACACATCTAATTGGGTCACAAACCAAAACCAAAACGATGACAACGAGTCATTTAACTGCCGATCTGATATTTTGTGCGTTTTTAAAAATTGACGTAAGGCTGGCGTTCGTAAAGGTAATGGCAAATCAGAAAATCGAAAAAAAGGATCATGTAAAAACAATTTCAATATTTTTTGAAATTTATAATTAAAATGCTCCTCATAGATAGCGTTGCGATTATTTGCCCCCTCTAAACTTAAAGAATGAATCATCGGGTACTTTAATTCGGATACGTGGTCTAAAAACACATCCAGCGACTGGCCTTTAATAAGGTAAATTAAACGTTCAACATTGGTTTCAATTTTAAAAAATTCATCCGATATATGATTAATTAACTCATTTATAGATAAATTACGTTTTTGATGAATATCAACCAAGTAAGAAATCAAAAGCATTGAATCCAATTTTCTACCATCTAACCCATCAATAAAATCAGCAGAACTACCGCCAATATCGAATAAATGAACACATAATTGACTAAAAGAAGAGGAATGACCACGATCATAAGATGACCCAAAAAATGGGGTTTTTTGAATTTGTTGAACTAATAACTGAATCGGAGTTTTTTGAATATCATTCAAGGGTCTATCTTTAATTTGAACACAACCAAATTCAACAGGCTTTTTTTGTATATCCATCACTGCCTAAAATATATCGATTTAAAAGCAACTCGTCAATAAGTTATAAAGTTTCAATTTAAGACTTAAATAATCGAGT
>MDTB01193594.1_pt1 | contig 15448 bp, 8 predicted proteins | sample 811161 | NCBI WGS metagenome assembly MDTB01 (sample SAMN05326650, study PRJNA326480) | marine metagenome | isolation source: seawater | place: Mediterranean Sea | collected 2009 | reverse complement strand
TCCTGATATAAAATTCTTGTTTCACCATACAGCAATGAGATGTGATCTTTTCTATAGTTTGCCAACCAACTGAACACCTCTCGAGTTTGGGTTTCATGAGTAGAAGGGTTTTCAAAACGCATCATTCTTCTATTATCGGGGTCTCCAGCTCCAACATCACCAATTTCATCGGCATAATAAATGACCGGTATTCCTGGTATAAAAAATGTAAAAGCAGCTAAATTCTGAAGGCGTTTGTATGCAATAGTATCTTTAAGCACTATAGTACGAGACCAACCTGCCTTTTTAGGGTCTTCTTCAAAAGTTACTGATCCATCTGCATAGGACATAAATCTAACCTTATCTTGGTTGCCAGTAATGTTGGCCATCAAATGATGAGAACCATACGTTTTCATACTCTCCTTAAGAACTTGTAATAAGCGGTGTATATTTCCTTCTTCGTTAACAAAAGCATGAATGGTAGCGTCATACATATTAAAATCAAACTGACCATCTAGAAGGCCCGTTTTAACATAGGAGTTTATCAGTTCAGGACTCCCATATGTTTCTCCAACTTGATAAATGCTTCTTTGATTAGGAATGGCTACCCTTTCATTAATTTTTCTAGTTAAGGTTCGCCAAAAATCTATTTGGACATGCTTTGTAGCATCGTGTCGGAATCCATCAATATCATAATTTTCAAACCAGAACAAAGCAGAATCTGTCATGGCTTCCACCACCTCTTTTTTAGAAAAGTCTAATGTTGGTAAAAAAGAATCAAACCAGGTAGTCAGGCGTTGCTCATCCCATAGCTCGGTATTCATTCTACCATCCTCTAGATACAATGAAGTAGCCCAATCTTTGTTGTTTTGATATGCTGGGTGCTCTTGATGAACATGGTTGGCAACATGATCTATCAAAATATTAATTCCATGATTGTGCGCCTCATCAATTAATTCTACTAATTCCAAATGAGAACCATATCGCTCATCAATTTGAGTGCTAGAAATAGGCCAATAGCCATGATAGCCGGAAAATTCACTCTCTTGCCCCCCTTTATTCCATAAGCCCCAAGCTTCCTTAGGATTCTTAGTAATTGGAGATAACCACAGCGTATTTATTCCTAAACTCTTAAAATAACCGGACTTTATTTTATCTGTAATTCCAACAAAATCCCCACCCATATAGTTTGCAATAGGCTGAATTGCATTATCTGCAACTGGAAAATCATTGTCTGATCGACCATTATTGAATCGGTCAACCATCATAAAATATAGTTGCATGGCGTGTTTGTTGGTGCGCTGCAATAATCTTGGTTCTTTTAAAACCTGGCCATTTTTTAATGGAATTAATAAATCATTACTGATTGCCTTTCCACTGGTAGCCCAAACACGTATATATTCACTCTCTGGATGAACTTGATTTAAATCAATTTTTATTCGTTGCTTGTCTATTGAATAATCCAGTTTATGGTTATCGACATATGCAAATATCTGCTCGCAATCCCCTAAACACTTAACATAAATTGCTTGCTGATCATAGCGCTCTGATTGTATGTGAAAACCTTGTGGGTTTTCGCCAATACTAATCAGAGAATTAAAACTGCCCATGCCATTACTAACGGAGTCTGGGTTGCTTGGGTCTAAAGTATTCTTTCCATCTATTTGAAATAGATATTGATGAGAGCCTTCAGGTAAAAGAATTGTTTTTGAATAGATGCCTTCGTTTAAACTCAGTGTTTCTGGAACCCAGCCATTAAAGCTACCCATAATAGATGCTGTGGCTTCTTTTTGTGGCTGAAGTTGAAAAATAATTTCCTGTTTTTTACTTTTAAAAGCGGGGATGTCATAAGAAATATCACCAACCCAAAAGCGGATATTGTCTATAGCTGAGCTAGGGTTTTCTATAAAGGTAATCGTTGAGCTTTTCTTATTCCAATCATGCTTTAATTCCGTTTGAATTGAGTCTATTCTAATTGGGTCAACAAAATAATCTTCTAAATAGACCTTAGTAGAATCCTGTTGAAATTGAATTGGTGTAGCCGCTGAAATCATTTCTTTTTGACTGCTTGTAGTACAAGCAGCCAAAAACAATAATACCGTATATAGAATAATCCTTAACACGACTTGGAAATAGTTTGTTTTGACTCAATTAGAATTTCCTTACCGAAAAGATGTACTTTGATTGAATTATCAGATTTATTGATCAATTCTATCGAATTAGGTTTCACATAAATTCTCAAAGGGTTTTCTCTGTAGAGCATATTAAATGCATATTCGTTCCATTCCTTGGGTAAAATAGGGTTTAGAAAGAGTCCTTTTTCATTAATCCTAACGCCCGCAAACCCCTCAACAATACTCATCCATGTACCAGCCATGCTTGTGATGTGCAGCCCCTCATCAACCTCATTATTATAATCATCTAAATCTAAACGAGCTGTTCGCAGGTACATCTCATAGGCTTTCTCTTTTGCTCCTATTTTAGATGCCAACACATTATGAACACATGGAGATAAAGAAGACTCATGAACCGTTCTTGGCTCGTAATAGTCAAAGTTTTCTTTAATTGTTTCTATGTCAAAGTCCTCTTCAAAAAAATACAAGCCCTGAAGTACGTCTGCTTGTTTGATAAATACGGATCTTAAGATGCGATCCCAAGACCAATGTTGATTTATAGGTCTATCACTCTCGGGAAGGTCGTTAGCCATAACTTGCTCTTTATCTAAAAAGCCGTCATTCTGCAAAAATATTTTAGAATCTTTTATTTGAGGTAAATACATGTTTTCAATAATATTAATCCATGTATCAGCCTCATGTTTTCTTAACACGCTAGAACTAAACTGACCATCAACCTCTAAGGCATATTTAATGCACCATCGTGCTATATAATTAGTATACCAATTATTATTTACGTTATTCTCATACTCATTAGGGCCAGTAACTCCTAGAATCACGAATTGTTCTTTATCTTTAGACCTATTGACTCGTTGGGCCCAAAAACGAGCTATAGCAACCAAAACATCTCTACCATAATCAAGCAAGTACTGCTGGTCATCAGTGTGTCGAACATAGTTATAAATTGCATAAGCAATGGCTCCATTTCTATGAATCTCTTCAAAAGTTATTTCCCATTCGTTATGACACTCCTCTCCATTCATAGTAACCATGGGATACAATGCAGCACCTTTATTAAAACCAAGTTTTTCTGCATTTTCAATGGCTCTAGATAAATGATTGTAGCGATATATCAATAATTGTTTAGCTACTTTTTGAGGCGCTGTTTTTAAGAAAAATGGCAAACAATAAGCCTCAGTGTCCCAATATGTGGCGCCCCCATATTTTTCTCCTGTAAACCCTTTTGGTCCAATATTTAACTTTACGTTTTTTCCAGTATAAGTTTGATACAAATGAAAAATATTAAACCGAATTGCTTGTTGGGCTGCAGGGTCTCCTTTAATTTGAATGTCTGCATTTGCCCATATCTTAGCCCAAGCCTCTACATGTTTTTCTAAAAGAGAATCAAAGCCCTTTTCTTTTGCTTCTTTCGCACGATTTACTGATGCTACAGTAAGTGAAAAGTCAGAATAGTTTATACTTGACAAAAGAGACACATATTTATTAATTGTATATGTCTTCCCATGCTCTGCATAGAACTCAAAATTATTCTCCACATATAGTTCCCTTGTAACTTCATGAGGGTGAATGTTTTGTTTTTCTCCATCAACAGAGAATGAATAGTTCATAGCAACAGCAACTAGAAAGTTTGTTTTTTTTGTTTTGGCACAAACAAAACCTTTTTTTACACCAACTTTTCTTGAATCTTCCTCCCAAAATTTATCTCCATAGTTCGAGTCGGTATTTCTTACATCAAAATCTAAATATGGATTGTATTTAATGTTGCCACTAAAATTTAGGGGTTTTATAGAATATGAAATAGCTGCAAGTTCTTCGTTGTCCATAGAACAAAAACGAACAGATTTAACTTCTACTTCCTTGCCATCTTCTAGTTTACATATAAAGTGGCGCGTTAGGACGCCTGTTTGCATATTTAGTTCACGATAAAACGATGTAACATCACATTTTGAAAGATCCAATACTTGACCTTCAACTTCAACCCCTATACCAATCCAATTACATGAATTCAACACCTTGGCAAAATACTCTGGATACCCATTTTTCCACCACCCTACACGTGTTTTATCTGGGTAATATACACCGCCCACATAGCTCCCTTGCAAACTTGGACCGCTATATTGCTCTTCAAAGTTTGCTCGTTGACCAAAAGCTCCGTTTCCTATACTAAAAATGCTTTCTGCCGCTTTTTGTTTTAAAGGATTAAAGCCGTGTTCAATAATTCTCCACTCGTCTATATCAAATAAATTTTGCATGCTTAAAACTTAAATTCTGTTAGATCGGTGAAGTAGCCATCTGCTATATTTTGAATGTTTGGGTTGCCAACAGCAAACACTTTAAACCCTCCTGATTTGGCTGCTCTTACTCCGCTTTCTGCATCCTCAAAAACAACACATTCAGAAGAAGACAATCCCATAGCTTTTGCAGCATTCAAAAATACTTCTGGATGAGGTTTGGGATATTTTACAGCATTACCATCAACGATAATCTTAAAATAATCTCTTAAACCTAATTTTTTAATAATAAATAAAGCATTCTTGCTTGATGACCCAATGGACACAGAGAACTCTTTTTCTTTTGCTAAATCCAAAACCTTTAAAACTCCTGGTAATAGATCTTTTCTTGACAAGTTCTCTAATGAGTTTAAATAGTGTTTGTTTTTTAACATCAGTAATTCATCAAAATCTTTTGAATCAAAAGATAAGTTTGAAATTGCTAAAAGCTTTAATAAAGAGTCTTTTCTACTCAACCCCTTTAGGGCTTCATTAGCCTCTTCGTTAAAAGGAATATTTAATTTATCTGCGATTTTTTTCCAAGCAGAATAGTGGTTTTGCTCTGTGCTAACAATTACACCATCTAAATCAAAAATTAACCCCCTTATCATTAGTTGCAGCCTAAAAAATACGTTTCTCTATCAGTTCTCCAAGAGTTTGGAAACAAGCCTGATGGGTCAATGTTTTTAATAAATGTGACCTGTAATTCAGCAATTTTTTCCCCTTCTTGAATATTTAATAGCGCTCTTGGAATAAACGTATAATAAAAAACGTGTTGATCTTGGTCCCACACTAGACTATATTGATTTTCCGCTACTGACCATAAATTGCTTTGCGAGGCGTTCTGAACTTCATTTCCTAGGTTTGTAATTGCCTTCAAGTGGATCAATACTTGGCCATCTCCCAGGGGTGTGTTTCCTGCATTAATTAAAGAGTCTGGATTAAAATTAGAGTTTGGCTCTAGAGAAATATCATAATACAAAGTAAAATAATCTTCATCTGTAATGTTTTGCGGGTGTGGGCAAACTTTATCCTCACAAGGCGGAGCAATTAAATCTACATTAAAATCATTTGACTTATTTTCTGTTTCATTACTCCCCCCACTTAAACCATCTTTTTTCTTAGCCAAATAAGATAGTCCCCTTTCATATGCCGTTGCGTCGTCTATACCATAAAGCTCTGTAATTATTACCTCCAAGAACCAAAGCTTTGGGTTGTCTGCGTCTTGGGTCATCCGCATTTCCTCATTGGAGCTTTCCCAGAGCCCATTTCCTACAACCGGCTCTGATGGAGACCAAGTCCACATATAAATAGGGTCTTCCTCATTTGCATCTTGCAAATTTGGACAATTACAGTCTGGCTGAGAAAGATCAACATAAATTTTTGCTAATTGATTTACGTTTGTTGGAACAGGGCTAACGTATGCAGCCTGACCCAATAATTCATAAAAACAAAACAAACCAATATAAAAAAGAATTATTTTTCTCATTTTCTATCAAAAATAAATTCATAACTCAAGGTATTCTCTTCATTACACTGACGATAAAGTTTAAGCCCCAACACCTCATCGTATTCTCGAATAGGGCTGCCCAAAGAAAATCTAGTAGTGTCTCCTGCTGCATGAATCATATATATCCCATCAGGATATAATAAATCATATTCACTAAACTGCGAATTATAAAACCTCCATGTTCCTGAAGATCCAAAAAAATTATTTCCTGTGATTTGTAGGGTGCTATCAATAAAAAAGCTGAGTTCCGTTTTGTCAAAATCTAAAATAAAAGAACTATAATATGAACTCAAATCTAACTGTCTTTTATTGGGCGCCTTTTCGTCCGTTTGAATTACTGAAACCAACTCCCAAGAGCCATGAATTGCATCTATTTTGCTAGAGGGTACACCCAACTCCCCTCCTATTGGTTCTTTACAAGACCAAAGAACTACAGCAATAAAAAGATAAAAATAATTCTTCATTTGCTAATCATTTAACACCCTCCAGGAGGGTTTGGTTCAAAAACTGCTGTTTGTGAGGTAGATGGGAACTGCAATAAAAACCCATCACAATCCCAAGAAGCATCCCTAATAAGTAATTCTTGATGGTAAAAAGCTCCCTTTCTTCGCAAATAGTGAATGCGATCTCCCTCAAAACATAATTCTAATCGTCGTTCATTTTCAATAATCTCTATTAAATTTTCTTCTTCTATGGATTCATCTACTAGATAAGCCGCTGTTTTATATGCCCTTGACCGAATAATATTTATGTCTGCTACTGCTGCAGGAATGTTTCCTGTTCGAGCATTTATCTCAGCCCTATTCAAATACATTTCTGTCAGGTGCAATAAAGGGATGTTAAAATATTCTTTATTAAATTTATTAATGGCAACAAACTGATTTTCAGAGCCTACATTTTTTAACTCAAACCAAGCAGATCGAAGATCTTCGTCAGCCCCAAAGCTTATTGCCTGTGAATAAAGTTCTTCTGACGCTCTAAAGGTTGGGTTTGCGTTAATATCTGATCTATAATTGCTTGTAAACTGACCTGATCGATTGTCAAAATTAGATGTTGAAACAATGCTAAAAATTGATTCTGTGCTGGCATTATTTCCAAATCTATCTAAAAATAGAGAATCATTATCCATTATAAAGGGTCCATCTACAACCACATTAGTGTGCTCCAAGGATAATTGTAGTTCATTCATTTGAAAATAAATTTTTGCTAATAATGCTCTTGCAGCATAATAACTGGCATAACCTCCATTGTTTTCTGGCAAAAGAGTGAAAATTTCCTCCAGCTCTGAGGTCATAAAATCATAAACCTCTTTTACAGTATTTCTTGGTTTTGGATCTGGGTTTGTCGTTGTTTTAATTATAATTCCGGGGTGAGAGTTGTCTGGGGTATATCCATATGGGTGTGCAAACAAACGAACTAAGTCTAAATGGCACAGAGCTCTAATAAATCGAGCTTCGGCAAGCATTCTTCTTTTTTCTACTTCTGTTATATCAGAAATTAAATCAATGCTTTCTATAAGAAAGTTGCTTCGATAGATGGCGATATATGGTTCTTTATAATATGATCCTATGGTCCCGTTAAAGAAAATAGTATTGCGATTAAACACCTCCAGGTAGTCTAGATTCGCATTAGGGGATTCTATATTGTCAGCTTGAAGAGTTGCTATGTTTTGGCAAGTTCCGTTATAAGTGTTTGCTAACACATCATAACACGAATTTAAAAACATCTGCATGTCTTCTGTAGTTTCAAGAGCCTCTTCTGCTAATATTTGATTGTCAGGAGGAAAAACAAGCTCCATTTTTTCGCATGCGAAAAATATAATACTAAATACAACCAAATAAATATTATTCTTCATTTTTTAAAAGGTAATGTTTACGCTAAGGTTAATTGTTTTTTCTTGTGGCGGGGTAAGAAAAGTAATGTTAGCACTCATGTTTCTGTCCGCGTTATTTTCAAAATCTCTTGCAATTTCAGGGTCAAGCCCTTTATATTTTGTTAACGTTAAAAAGTTCGTCAACGAAAGAGCTACTCGCATGCTGTTGATTCTTCTTTTTTCCAATATTTGCTGAGGGATATTATATGCTAATGATAAATTTCTAAACCGCAAATAACTTCCATCATGCAACCACATATCTGTGTTAATCCAAGGTGTAGATGCCCCATAAGTATTTGGATCCATGGTAAGCACTGGATAAGTAGCAATATCTCCAGGTTGTTGCCACCGATCTGTAATATGTTCTGTAAAATTCCAGTCGGTTACAACACCTAATTGTCTTTTAGATGAGGAGTCATATATATCTCCGCCAAGCTGAAAGGTAAGAACAAGGCTTAGGTCCCAGTTTTTATATTTAAATGTGTTTGTCATACCTCCAACTAAATCAGGAAGTACGTCTCCTACAGGAACTCTGTTTGCTGGATCCCAAGTAAATGTTTCATTTCCATCAATATCTAAATAAACCGGCCTTCCTGATTGAGGGTCAACATGAGAAAAGCGAACCAAAAAATTTGTTCCAACAGGCATTCCGACAACAACTCTTGTATCGTTTGTTCCTCCCGCAACCGCATCTTCAGAGTATGGACCAATACTAACAATTTCATTATAATTATGTGCTATATTAAAGTCTGTAGTCCACTTAAATACCCTATCTACATTATGCGTTTTCATATTAAATTCTATCCCCTTATTTAATATCTCTCCAACATTATCCCAATAATTAGTAAATCCAGAAGATGGGGGTAGCGATATTTCCATTAAAACATCTTGTGTCATTTTATAATATGCCTCAACATTAAAGTGTATTCTGTCATCAAACAGCCCCGCCTCTATTCCAAAATCTAAGGTTCTAGAGGTTTCCCATTTTAGGTTTGGGTTTTCTCTTCTCAAAGGATAAATAATTGGTTCATTATTATAAAGGGCGGAGTTTGTTGTGTCAGAAAATGTTGCCCTCCACTGATCATTAGGAATGTTAGCGTTCCCTGTCAACCCATAACTAACCTTCATCTTCAAAAAGTTTACTCTTTCTATTTTTTTCATAAATCCTTCCTCACTTAGTATCCAACCAAAAGAGGCAGATGGGAAGTAACCATATTGGTTGTTTTTCCCAAAGCGTGACGAACCGTCCACACGCATTGTTCCTTGTATAAAGTACTTTTCGCTAATGTTATATTTCCCACGACCAAAATAACTAATGAAAGAATACCTAGATGATGGTGAAGTTAGTGTTAAATTAACCTCTTGGTCTTCTTCATAGAAAGGTCCCTGAGCATCAATTGAATTATATGAAGAGTATTGGTTCTGAGATTTTTGATATTCATTCCCTAATAATAATGATATATTGTTGCCTTTCTTGTCTTCAGCATTATAGGTGGCAATAAAATTATGATTATAATTATCTACATAAGTATAATATCTGTTGGCTTCACCCGCATGATCAAAATATAGATTTAACTCTTGGGGCACATAAACATCTTCATACAAATTCATCATGTCCCTAGAAGCACTTCCCTTTAGAGATAGTTTTTCATTTAACCTATAAAGTGCAGTAAAACCAACTATGGTTCTGTTTTCAAGATTTCTCCATTTCTTTAAATCCCTAGTTCTTACCGGGTTACTTCCTGTTTGGAAATATGTGCTGTCATTAATCATTATAGGGTATATTGGCAATGCTGTTGACATTGCCTGTCCAAGCCCTCCCGACCATGCCGCATCTACCCTATTGTTAACCCCTCTACTAAATGAAGAATTTGTAGAAATTGTAAGGTCTTTCGTTACGTCATAAGACAAATTTAATCGGCCGCTTAATCGCTCATAACTGTTTCCAAGTAAATAGCTTTCGTTGTCATCATAACTAATATTTGCATAGGATTTTATTTTTTCTGAACCATATTTAACGGAGTAACTATATGCGTGTTTAACTCCTAAACCCGTAGTTTGATCTACCCAATCTGTATTGTTTCCTTGCGCCTCTTCCCAACTAAGCCCTCCAGGTAGTGGAGCCAAGCCAACATTTCCATCATTTTCCCATGCTTCTTGGTAAAGCTGTAAGTAAGTATCTGAATCAACCATTTTAGGCAATGCTGTTGGCCTAGCAAAACCAACCCTTGAGGTAAAATCAAACTCTAAGCCCTTCTTTTTTGCCGCTTTCGTTGTAATAAGAATAACTCCATTAGCTCCTCTAGATCCATAAATCCCTGTAGCGGCAGCATCCTTTAATATTTCTACAGATTCTATATCGTTTGGATTAAGTGTGGCAAGCGGATTATTATTCATTCCCCCTGAATTTCCTTTCAAAAAATAATCTTGAGTAATTGGTATTCCATCTACAACATATAGAGGATCACCTCCTGCGCTTATAGATGCTATTCCTCTAATTCTGACTATTGACGAAGAACCAGCAAGACCACTTCCCTGGGTGATTTGAACACCCGCAGCCTTTCCTTGAAGTGCGGCCTCAAAGCTGGGGGTTGGAATGTCCATTATTTCTTTCGCGGGAACTTTTACAATCGATCCAGTTAGATCTCTTCTTCTCTCTACTGTATATCCTGTAACAACCACCTCTTCTAAGTAAGAAAGTTCTTCTTTTAAAACCACGTTTAAACTAATGGTTTTCTTTGAACTCGTTAATGAAATGTTTTTTATTTGTTTTTGATATCCCATAAAAGAGAATTCTAAGGAATATTCTCCAAACTCAGTAAGATTAAGTTCATAATATCCGTCTATGTCTGAAATAACACCTTGTTTTAACTCTAAAACATAAACATTACACCCTGGTAATGCATCATTATTTGCATCCAAAACCACCCCCCTAACTGTTTGTGCAAAAGAAGAAAAGCCAAATAAAAGTGTCGCTATAAAAAAGCATGCCTTATTCATGAATAATTACCTTTTTTAAATAATGGTTTTTTTTCGTTTTTAACTCAACAAAATAAACCCCAAAAGACATTTGACTTATATCTAGTTCTTTTTGATCTCCCTCTTGGTAAATCAATCGTTTTCCTTCTACACTATATAATGATGCTGATGTGATGGTCTCTTTTACCTTAAAATGTAATGTGTTTTTTGCTGGATTAGGATAAACCAAAAACCCATCTACTTCAGCAATATCTTCTAGCCCTAAATTCATTGTAGTAGATAGGTCTGGGCTAGGTAGTTCATAGTCTGTAAAAAGCTTGTATTCGCCTGGTGCTAATAAAATTTCTGCATTTACATCATTCACCAATAGTTGTTCACCCCCAAAATAATCATGCCACTGCCCCTCATGTTGGAAGTTTGGGTTTATCAATATTTGCTCCACACCAAAATTTCCAAGAATAACGACATTTTCGTCATTAGAATTTAAGTGTATGCGCTTTCCTGTTCCCGACAAATCATAATTAAAGTCTGTTGTAGAAAAAACACCCTGGCTCGTTTTAAGCTCGTTAAGAGCTTTAAAGACTTTTAGCAATTTCACCCTGTTGGGGTTTATTAAATAGTCCCAGCGAATTGGTTTTGGTGCAGTTCTGCAGTCTTCATCTATAGTACCATTTTCACAATAATTAATAGGATAATCATAGCCCATTTCCCCAAATTGCCACACCATTTTTGGGCCAGGAATAGGTATTAAAAACATTAGGGCCAACTCGATGCGAGCAAGAGCGGTGTTACTCATCTGTATAAAATATGATCCAGAAGAGTTTCCATAGTTTTTATTGCTAAACATTATTCTTTCTTCATCATGACTCTCCATATACGTAATAAGGTTGGCGTTAGACCAGCCTCTTGAGGAGTGTACACCCCAGGATAGATCAGCCCCATAACCCATACTAGCTTGCGCGTAATTATGATTCATGTTTCCCCACAACATAAAGCCGTTGTTTGACAAAGCAGTCTCCTCCCAATTGGATGCAAAATGCTCTAGTATCATATATGTTCCTGGTGAGTTCTGCCAAACATCAGAAGCATATTCTGTTAGAATATCTATCCTGCTTTGATCATAGTTACTCCATCCATCAATATCTCCAAGTGTGTAGTTTTGTGTAAAACCCTTTGAAAGATCAAAACGAAAACCGTCAACATGAAATACATCTACCCAATAATTAAGAACTCTTTTACAAAATTCTTTTGTGTGAGGTGATTGATGATTATAGTCATACCCCACATTAAAATCATGCTTTGGTGTTTCATTAAACCACGGGTTATCCGAAGTGGGCTGACCCCATTCCCCAATGGATGAATCAAAATACATTTGAACTTGAGGGTTCTGACCAAAAGAATGGTTTAAAGAAATATCCAGAATAACAGCTATCCCCCTATGATGACAGGCATCTACAAAAGCCTTAAATTGGTTTTTGGTTCCATAGTTTTTATCTACAGCAAAATAGAAACTAGGGTTATAGCCCCAAGAATTATTCCCCTCAAACTCATTAATGGGCATTAATTCAATGGCGTTTATTCCAATATACTCCAAATAATCTAGTGTATCTATTAAGTCTTGGTATGATTGTGTCTCCAAAAAATCTCTCAACAACAATTCATATATTATTAATTTTTCTTTATCCGGTCGAACAAAAGCCTCATCTTGCCATATATGATCATCCGTTTTATCTATTTTAAAGGTTGAAACTATTCCATTTGTTTTAGAAGTTGGGTATTCTGTTAACCCTGGGTAATTCTCTTCTGAAATGTACTCATCATTATAGGGGTCAAGAACTTTATCCGAATAAACATCTGCTAATCTTAAATAGTCCTCGCCTATAGAATATTGAAACCTATATTCTTGCATTGGATCTAATCCTTCTGTTGTCAACCAGAACAATTCATTTTGAGAATCCTTCTTCATCAAATAGTTCAAATCATAACTCCAATCATTAAAGTCCCCTAACACATAAACAAATTCTTTTCCTGGAGCGAACAAACACATTGTTACTTCTCCTTCTCCAGTAACTTGAACGCCTTGATTAAGACCTTCTGGCGCTGTTAATTCTTCTGATTCTGGCTGAACAATTAGTGCTATTGTATCGACAACTTGTTGAGAACCTGATGATGATACCATATAAAACTCATGAAGGCCAGGGCCATATTCGGTTGCATCAAAACTAATAGTAGCTTCTGTTGTATTTGAAGTATTTAATATGTTATTGTTATTGTAAGTAATCTCAAAATCTGCATTTTGAGAAGAGGCTACAACAATATTAACAAGATCCTGCTCTCTATAAATTAGAGGCTCATCGTTTGGTAAAACAAATCCTGCAGCAAAAGTGTTATCATAAACAGGATAAAAAATATCCTCTCCTGTTGTTCCTCTTCCTACAATTGTGCCGTCACCATTTCTAAAAACAAAAGCTAAATTAAAAACTTCTTCATTTGAGAGAACTCCAAAATAATCATCTATTTTAAATGAAAATTGATGTTTGTTATCCCCCAAATCAAGCATTTCAAAATCAGGGTCTGTAACCGCCCAGGTAGTAGAAACATGTTGCCAGTCACTAAGGCTAGAACTGTTGTTAGTAATTAACCCAGAATGAATGTATATTGGGCTAACCCCCTCCAAGGCGCCATTTCCTTGTGTTGCATCATAAATTATGGTCACAGAATCTATTTGTCTTGGAAAATAAGGATAGCAAATTACTTGAGAAAAAACAACCTGTGTAAACGCAAAACAAATAATGGTAAGTAAATTCTTTAACATAACAAAAGGGGGAATAATAGATTATATTATTGCTTAACAAAAATAAAAGTCTCTTTTTTTGCAGGCATCTCAAGGTAATACAGTCCTGGTGCCAATAAAGAAACGTCTACAAAATCCCCTTCTCCGCTTTGTATTCTTTTACCCAAAAGATTTACAATATGGAAGTTCACCTTATTGCTAAAATTTAATACATCTTGGGTTGGGTTGGGGAAGAAATAAAAATCTGAAATATGAGCTGTTTGTTCTATGGTGTTTAAGGTGCTGTTGTTGCAATTTTCGCATGTATTATAACAAAAAACTCCTGCGTGTTCTGCTTCACCAGACCGAACAAAATTTCTATTCCAGCCTCCAATTCCATTTGCAGAGCCACAACCTAGCGAGTCTAGATTCGCAGATTCTCCATCTTGAAATGGTGTGCCAAGAATAGGTTCACCATTAGAAAATTTATACTGAATATCTTCTGGTCCATCTACTAATAATGTTGTTGTGTATATACCAGGATATTCTTGATGCTCAAACATTTGAACTCTTCCATCTTGCCATTGTGGGCTAGTAAAAGAACCAATAATCCAAACTCCAGAAAGATCTACCGCTTCAACATTATTCATGTCAACAGCAAAAGTAATTTCCGCTGGTGAAGGATACTTATTACAAATCGCCTCACACTGATTATAACAATATTCTATAACGGTGTCTGAGCTTAAGGTAAGTTCTCTATTGTTTTCGACATTACATTCCACTGGCAACGACTCGTTGTCATTATCTCCACTCCAGCCATTCCCATTTACAAATTTGTATTGATATGTCCCTATATTTAACTCTAATCCAACCTCGAAAATTCCATCATTTTCATCATCTAACATTTCTGTTGCAGAGGGGTCCCATTCTTGGAAATCCCCGGCAAGGTGAACCCCGTTTGAAGAAATGGTTTCATTAGACATATCAACTCTAAAAACAACATTTACTGGCATAATACAAGAACCACACTCTCCATAACAAAAAGGCCCAACCTCTGTTGTGGCAGAAATCACAGAAACTGATCTGTTTTGGTTTTCATTTGCACAGTCAAGCCCTGATAAGTCTTCATCATTACCCCAATCATTACCATTTATAAACTTATACTCATAATCTCCTGCCTCAATACCAGTTAAGGTAACTTCATAAATATTATCTCCATCTTCATCTAACATTTCTGTTGAAGAAGGGTCCCAACCTTGAAAATTCCCCGCAAGATAAACCCCGTTAGCAGATACAGGAGTTAAAGACATGTCTACTTTAAAGGTTATTGTTTGGTCTGTTAGTGGGCAGGGATCACAGCTTGCAAAACAAGCTTGACTCAATACTAGCACTGAGTCTAATCCCGTATTTAGTGTTCTGTTTCCATTTTCTGGTGTTCCGCAGACACCCGAAACAGACTCCCACTCGTTTCCATTTAAAAACTTATACTCATAGACAGAGTCTTGTTCTAAGCTCACAACCACCTCATAAACACCATCTGCGTCTAGGTCTGACATTTCTGTTGTTGAGGGGGTCCAGTCTTGAAATGAACCTGCAATATAAACTCCGTTAGCAGAAATAGGTTGGGTATTCATGTCTACCACAAAGGTAACATCTACCGTTTGAGCTTGTAAAGAAATTGTTCCTAAGATAAATAATGTATAATAAAGCCTTTTCATCATTTTTTTTTTGTCAAACAAATATAATACTTTTTATATGGGTATTATGTACGTTTATGAATTTTACTTAATTTTATTTTTAATTTTGTCAAAGAATTTGTTGAGGCAAAAACATAAAAACACCTCTTATTATGTCAAAATTTAATGTTTCTGTTGATTGTGTCGTTTTAGGATATGATTATGATTTAGAACTAAAAGTTCTTTTAATTAC
>MDTB01050446.1_pt1 | contig 15449 bp, 13 predicted proteins | sample 811161 | NCBI WGS metagenome assembly MDTB01 (sample SAMN05326650, study PRJNA326480) | marine metagenome | isolation source: seawater | place: Mediterranean Sea | collected 2009 | reverse complement strand
AGGGCTCATCTGACTGGTTCAGCTTGTAGACAGTCAGCAACTGACCCCGGAACCGTTCAGAGACAGCGCTCAGCACCCGGTCTCGGGCATGCCAGATACCGTCAATATCAACCGGATCAGACAGCTCACCCAGGTAAGCTTCTGAAGGCATCGCCAGCATATTCGCCAGCATGGCCTTGTCGAGGGATGTGTCCTGATCGCGGGAAATCGATTCATCCAGTATCGTACCGATCGCGTTCATCAGGCGATCATCAATCCCTGGATCCCCTGTCATCGTTTCAAAAATCACGTCTATGGCCAGTCGCTGCCCGGCCTCCCAACGATTGAAACCATCGTTGTCGTGCTGCATCAGGAACATGAGTTCATCACGGCTATAGTCATGCGAAAGCTTGACTGGCGCAGAAAACCCTCTGAGTAGCGAAGGTGTCGGCGACTCCGGCACGTTCTGGAACTCAAACGTCTGGGATGCATCGCGCACATTCAGGATGAGCGTATGTTCCTGATCTGTCTCGTGGCTGACCGCCACATCGTCTTCCGGCAGCGTCACCTTCATATCGCTGCCGTCCTGTGCCAGCAAGCCGACCGCCAGTGGAATCAGGAAAGGTTGCTTCTCTGACTGGCCTGCGGTTTCAGGGCAGGATTGCGAGACCGTCAGGTGATACGTCTGGCTACCCTCATCGTAACGTCCACTCGTCATGACCTCTGGCGTACCGGACTGCTTGTACCAGCGCCTGAACTGATCGAAGGAGACACCCGTCGCATCCGTCATCGCAGCCACAAAGTCCTCGATGCGCACCGCCTCACCGTCGTGACGGTCGAAGTAAAGATCTGATCCTGCCCGAAAGCGCTCAGGACCAAGCAACGTATGAATCATTCTCACAACTTCCGCGCCTTTCTCATACACGGTCGCGGTATAGAAGTTGTTGATCTCGATATAGGCATCCGGCTGTACAGGATGCGACATGGGTCCGGCATCTTCCGGGAACTGCGCGGAGCGGAGCAACGCCACGTCGTTGACGCGACACACTGTCGCAGAGCCCATATCCGCAGAAAAAGACTGATCCCGGAACACCGTGAACCCTTCCTTCAGGCTGAGCTGGAACCAGTCTCTGCAGGTCACCCTGTTACCAGACCAGTTGTGGAAGTACTCATGTGCCACAACTGTTTCTACGCGCTGATACGCTGCATCGGTTGTGGTATCGGGGCGTGCCAGCACACATGACGTGTTGAAGATGTTCAGACCTTTGTTTTCCATCGCACCCATGTTGAAGCTGTCTACAGCCACGATCATGAAGATATCTAGGTCATATTCCCGGCCGTAGACTTCCTCGTCCCAGCGCATGGAATGCTTGAGCGAGGTCATGGCGAAGTCGAGCTTGTCGACGTTGTGGGGTTCCGTATAGATTCGTAGCTGTACGTGACGGCCACTCATGGTCGTAAACTGATCTTCGATGTGTTGCAGATCGCCTGCCACCAACGCAAAGAGGTATGCCGGTTTGCGGAAAGGATCTTCCCAGGTCACCCAATGCCGCTCGCCGTCGTCACTTTCACCACGCGCCACATCATTTCCGTTAGAAAGAAGAACCGGATACGCGGACTTGTCTGCTTCAACCGTTGTCGTGAACATCGACATCGCGTCCGGTCTGTCTAGATACCAGGTGATGCGACGAAATCCTTCCGCCTCGCATTGCGTCGAAAACATGTCGCCCGAACGGTACAGACCTTCAAGTGCCGTATTCTCGGAGGGCTTAATGCGCACATTTGTTGTCAGCTCAAACGCATCTGGCAGATCCGGGATCGTCAGGGAATCATCCGTCAGCTGGTATTCGTTGGAAGAAAGCAACTGGCCATCCACGGCGATCTGCCGGGTGTCGAGACCGACATCACCATTGAGCATCAGTGGAGAGGACTCATCGCCATCACGACGTCGCATCATCAGCGTGCTTGTCACATCACAATAGTCCTCATGGATGTCGAAATGCAGCCTGGTTTCATCAATCGTGAACGCGGGGGCTTCATAGTCTTTGAGATGGATGGTTCTGGGCTGCCCTTCCTTCATGACATGTCTCTGCTTCAGGTTGAGGCGCTATTGTACGCCATGGCCGGGACGGATCGAAAAGCTCATAGTGTCATCCAGTTACCACTCTGTATTGACGGATTCGAGGCGCTCTGGACGGCGGATTGTTTGGCGCAAGCCTGATAAGCTGAGGGCATGCCGGCTCACCAGGGTTTCCTCACGAAATTGCGCGCTCTCAAAGGTGAGCCTGCCCGATACAGCCTGGTTCTGGATGATCTCGATCTGCCTCTGAACGATCTGCTCGGTCACGCCATTCACCTCTCCTTTACCGGGGCTGTTCGTTGCTCTAGTTGCGGAGAAGCAACGGCAAAGAGCTACGGGCATGGCCACTGTTACACCTGCTTCACCGAGCTTGCGCGATGTGACCTCTGTGTCATGAGCCCCGACCGCTGCCATTTTCATCTTGGGACCTGCCGCGAACCTGAGTGGGGAGAAGAATTCTGTATGCAGCCCCACCTTGTCTACCTTGCCAACTCCTCGGGTATCAAAGTCGGGATCACGCGGTCTGATCGCTTGCCGATGCGGTGGATTGACCAGGGTGCTGTCCAGGCGGTGCCGATCTTCGCGACTCCCAGCCGTCGTATCGCAGGGCTCATCGAGGTGATCTACAAATCCGAGATCAGCGATCGGACCCAATGGCAAAGAATGCTGATGGCTGATGATCTGCATATTGATCTTGATGCGGCACGCGCCGATATTGGCAATCGGGTGTCTGATGAAATCATGTCCTTGAGCCAAGAAGAAGGACTGGTATTGATCGACGCGCACGACCCTGACGCCCTTGAAACATCCGATCCGTCATATCTGGCTCGATTTGTCGATGCCCCCATCACCACGTTGACCTATCCGGTGCTGGGATACCCCTCTCGCGTTGTTGCCCTTGATCCCATCAAAACGCCTGATATCAAGGGGCAGTTGCTGGGCATCAAGGGCCAGTATCTGATTCTGGATACCGGGGTTCTCAACGTTCGCCGCTATACGTCGCATCACATCCATTTTGAGGCGTCGAAGACAGCCATGGCATCACGCAGCCCGATTGAGCAAAACAGCCTTTTCTAATTCGGCACCAAGGTTTCATGCCTGGGGAACAGAATCTGGAAACGATTAGCGAGGGTCGGAAGTCCCACCGAGCGCCGACACCCCACCCAGCAATAAACCGGCCAGCAGCCCCCCGAGATGCGCACCATTGGCCACCGCGCCTACCATCGCGAGATCCAGCATGCCGGAAAAACCGACCAGCAGCAGCACGAGCATCGCAATGTAGATGCCATCCGGGAGTCGCAACGATTCCCTCGGTCGCATGCGACTCCAGACAAAGCCATAGCCCAGCAGCCCAAAGACCACACCGGACATCCCTCCGTAGAGACTCGGACCTGTGAACAGGTACTGCATGATGTTCGCCGACAACGATGACACGAGTACCAGCATCAATAGTCGCTGTGCCCCACAGATAACCTCGATTCGGCGTCCAACTTCCCAGACCCAGAGCAGATTGAAGACGATGTGCAATATGCCGAAATGGATGAACATCGGGGTCAGCAGTCTCCAGAACTGACCTGATTCGAACACATCAGCAAGCGTGCCGAAGATGGGAGAACCTCCCAACTCGGCGAGGGGTACGAATGTGAGCCTGGACAACCAAAGGAGCGAACCATCGCTGCTGGACAGCCCAAAGGTCGCCGGGAAAAAGATCAGCGTCATCACCACCAAAGACAGCGTCGCAGGATAACGCCGCAAGGTTCGAACAAATTCGCCGGTGGAGGTCGGATACAATGAGATCTGATTGCGCTCAGGCAACATGCCTTCGCGGTTGAGCTGTTCAAAGATCTCCCGAACGTTATCAACGTCTTCTTCACGCTCAACCATGAGGATTTGGCGGTCGTCCTGATAGTTGATGCGATACAAAATCTGCATCTGCGACAGCACACGCATCAACATCGCCGGATCGATCCCCAAAGGGAAGCTCAATACCTTATGCACACCCCAAGCCCTTTTCGTGCGCCCTCTGAGGTCCGGTTCGACAAATTCATGCGGCAGTCAGATAATAGTCGGTTCGGATCATCATCATACAGGTGTTGCAAATGGATAACGCCGATCTAGAGGTTTTGAGACAACTACAGCAGTGGGTCAGTTCGGGACACCAGACTTGGCTGTGCACGGTTGTTAAAACATGGGGATCATCGCCACGACCCATCGGTTCCCTGCTGTCCTGCAACGCAGACGGGCAGATGACCGGGTCCTTGTCCGGTGGCTGTATCGAGGAAGACCTGCTTGAGAAGCTGCGCGCCGGCGAACTGGCGACCGACAAACCCCATTTGCACATCTATGGTGCCAGCGATGAGGATGTCGAACGATTTCAGCTTCCCTGCGGGGGACAGCTGCACATTGTCATCGAACCGATCGCTCAGACGAGTCTCGATGCCATCAATCAGATGGTCTCGCGTCTGAGTGAGCGACAGTGCATCACGCGCACCGTCGACATCGCTACGGGGGAGATGACGCTCTCCGAGGTTGACCGGTTTGCGCACCTTCAGTTCAGCGGTGAGTTCGACAACGAGGCTATCGGTGAAGATACCCGGCTGATTCAGACCTATGGACCCCGTCACCAATTGTTCCTGATCGGTGCCGGACAGGTCTCCATGTACCTGGCGGACTTCGCGCGCGCGCTCGACTACCACGTGGTCGTCTGTGACCCACGCGCCGAGATGATCGGTCAATGGCCCGTCGAAGGCGCCCAACTGATCAACGACATGCCCGACGATGCGGTCCGCGCCCATGCAGACGCGTTTTCGGCCATCATCGCACTGACACACGATCCAAGAATCGACGATATGGGTTTGATGGAGGCCCTCAAAACCGACGCGTTCTTTATCGGGGCGATGGGATCGACCCGTACTTCTGCCAAGAGAAGAGAGCGGCTGAAGCTACTTGATTTGAGCGATGAGGAAATCGCCCGGTTACACGGTCCGGTGGGTCTCCCGATCGGGTCCAAGACACCTGCAGAAATCGCGATTGCCATTCTGGGTCAATTGACCGCACTTCGCGCTGACGCGAAACCGGGCCTGCTCAACGCCGATTTTCGCCCCGCTGATGTGGCGACGGAAAAACCTGCCGAGGTTGCTGCCGGTTAAACTCTCGAGGCCTCAGCGAAGATCTGATCGTTGATCGATATCGGCAAGAACACCCGCGTCATCGACCGGTAGCCGCCGCAGCTGCGCGCGATGTCTTGAAACGATTGATCTTGCACCCTCATCGCCCGTCAGCTCTGTGAGCTCCTCAAAAAACGCACGATCAAACAGCACAGGGTGTCCCGGTTTTCCATCGTGCTCGGGCTGAACGATGGCAGCACCCTCTGACGCGACAGTTGCATCGAACGTCCTGATCAAGGCTGCCAGCGTTTCGGCTGCGACAAAAGGCATGTCTGCGAGCATCACAAAAACCCCTCGAAAGTGCTGAGAGATAGCCTGCCTCGCTCCCGCTGCCAAAGAGTGGCCCATGCCGAGATCTGCGTCCTGGCAAATCACCACGGTGACGGCTTCGTGCGCGTCCAACAGATCGATGAGGTCAAGGTCATCGGGTCGCAACACCAGCAGTGTTGAGTCCACCGTGCCGCGGACGCTCTCGAGGGTAGACTCAAGGACTGGTCTGCCGTTCGACAGGTGGACAGTACGTTTGTCTTCATCGCCGAAGCGACGACTACGCCCAGCGGCCAACATGATCATTCCTAGTGGATCGCGGCTCATCTGTTGCTTTGCGTGCGGGTCTTATTCACACAGACGCACTGATTACTCACCGACCCGACTTGCCCAATCCAGCTTGCTTCGGCAAACCTGGTAGAAGCTGTGTCCTGGCGGGTGCACAAGCTTCAGACGCGAGGACTGCTGTTGCACGACCAAGGACTCACCCGGCTCAATCTCAAATTCGAGGTGCGAATCGAAACTCACACGTGCATTGGTGCCGATATGTGATCCCACCACGATACGAACTTCCGAGTCTCCTTTGACCATCAGCGGCCGACTGTTCAGGGTATGGGGGAACATGGGTACCAGAACAAGTGCATCCAGGTTTGGCACCATGATCGGACCGCCCGCCGAGAGCGCATACGCCGTCGAGCCCGTCGGCGAAGAGATGATCAGTCCGTCCGAATACTGTGTGTAGACAAACTCGCCATCAACATAGAGATCAAACTCGATCATTTTTGGCATTTTCGCAGAGTGAACCAGGACCTCGTTCAGCGCCGAAGCGACTTCCTGACGCCCGTCCACCGTGACCTCACCTTCCAGCAGGAAGTGCTCCTCAATACTGTAATTCCCCGCCAGGACCTCCCCCAGCGCTTTCTCGATGTCGTCGGGTGAGATGTCCGCCAGAAACCCGAGCCGGCCTCGATTCACCCCCACAACCGGTACGCCCTGTGGGGCAAAGGCTCTCGCGGTCCCGAGGATGTTGCCATCACCACCCACTGCAATAATTAGGTCACAGCGCTGCCCGAGCGTTTCAGTATCCAGCACCTGCAGATCGCCCGCAGGCAGTACCTCAGCCGTTTTGGCCTCGACCAGGACATCGACCGATTGATCCTGCAGGCAGCGAATCACACGGCCAAACGACTCCTGGATCAGCTCGCTGTTGTTGTGGGCCACCAGCCCAATTTTTGAAAACGCGCCCACCTGCTCGTCCCCGCGTAAAGGGGTGCCATTTAATGCCAAGGGTGCCGGGTTTTCAACGCATCGGATTCACAGAAATATGAACAGTTCGGACTTGAAAACCTGACACGAAGGCACAAAATTGACCAAAGACGCCCGATCCCGGTGGAGGGGAGGCTATGAGTTCAACCATCAACGCCCGTTACGCGGAAGAACTGGCACGTGAGAGCAATATCGCTGAGATTGCCGCGGCGGGCTCCCTATGGGGCGCCATACGTCATGAAGGGCGGCTCCGCGCCGAGTTTGAGCCCATCATGGCGACGTTTCTCCAGGCCACTATCCTGAACCATGACACGCTTGAGGGTGCCCTGAGCTTCCTGCTGGCGAGCAAAATGGACAGCAGCGTGGTCTCATCCATGGCGATTCGCGAAATCATGCAGGAGGCTCTCAGCGAAGACCCTTCCATCATTCGGGCGGCCGAGATCGACATCAAGGCCATCCGGGAACGGGATCCGGCTTGCAACAGCTATTCAACCCCACTCCTGTTCTACAAAGGCTTCCATGCGCTTCAAATCCATCGTGTGGCGCACTGGCTCTGGCAGAACGAACGCCATACGCTGGCGCTGTTTTTTCAGAACCAGATGTCCACGATTTTTGGCGTCGACATGCATCCCGGGGCCTACGTTGGTTGTGGCGTGATGTTCGATCACGCCACCGGTCTGGTCATCGGTGAAACCGCCGTGGTCGAGGACGATGTCTCAATACTCCATGGGGTGACACTGGGCGGGACCGGGAAGGAATCAGGGGATCGTCATCCCAAGGTCCGAACGGGCGTACTCATCGGCGCGAACGCCTCCATCATCGGTAACATCGCAGTGGGCGCCGGCGCCAAAATCGGTGCTGGCAGCGTTGTAATGAGTGACGTGCCACCACACGTGACCGTAGTGGGTGTCCCCGCCAAGATTGTGGGCATACCGGACTGCGACTCCCCCGCAACCAGCATGCTCCAGGACATCGAATGCTGATGTTTTAGAGCGGTCGATCCCTGGCAGGCATAGACGTGATCGACGCCAGCTTGGTGCACGCCTGAGACCAGTCCTGAAATTCAATGGCTTGCAGGCCCAGTGACACCGCCCGCTCACAGTTTACTGCTCGATCATCAATGAGAATGAGGCGATCGGGTGTCACCGTCGCTGCATCGACAATCGACTCAAAAAAGCCCGTTTCGGCTTTCGTCGCGCCCAACTCGAAGGAAACGAAGGACTGCTCAAAGCCTGACAAGAAATGCCGGCGATTCGTTATCGACTCAAAATACAGTGGATCGGTATCGCTCGTGATCCAGACCGGAAACATCTGCAGCATCCAGCGCACGGCATCTTCAATGGCGACACCGGACTGAACATCGTCTGCCAGTGCTCACGTGCCTGCGCCAGTGACTCGCAGAACATATTGTCATTCTCGATCATGCGCTGCAACAACACATCGGGTGATTGATGGCCGATGTCTGCCGCCTGTTTATCGGTGGAATGCCAGAAGGTGCTGACCGCATAGTCGGGATCATGCAGGCATACCGCCAGGCTCCGGTCATCCAACATGAGATCGCCAACCACGCGACCAAGGTCGAGCAGTACCACAAAATCACCTCTGTCTGCCATTCACACTGCGTGAAGCCCATTTGATGAGTGAACACACAGGTCGTCCTGTGGATTCGGGCGACCGTCGTGATTTTAAGCTAGAATTCTACGCGAAACAGACTGCTCGTTAGGTCTATGCTGATTCCGGGGACGATTTCGCCATGAAGAAGTTCATATTTGCACTCATTCCGCTACTGGTGTCCAGCCTGTTTGGCCTTGAGCCAGGTGCCTGGTTCGACACTGCGTCGCAGCGCGCCGGACTGATCAGCACTGGGTCACGGGAATGATCGAAGGGATGGAAGAACAACCAGACGATAAGACCTTCACGACGTTCAACGACCGACTCGGCGTGGACGGAACCGCAACTGAGGCCTCTGTCCCCGTCGAAGAAGTGGCCGCTCGCACGCCAGATGTCCGTGCACCCACCCAATCATCAGGCCAGCGAGTCAATCGATCCAGCCGGATCGACATCCCCACGTCCAGAGCTGCGGTCCTCGACGTCATCGATGGCGACACCATCGACGTGCGTGACCTGCAGACCCGTGAGGTCCTAACCGTGCGCGTGACACCGCTGGACGCACCGGAAGTCGGTCAGCCCTACTACGATCGCGCCACGCAACAGCTTCGGCGGAAACTCGAGAACCAGACAATCGTCATTGAAGGCCGGGGACTCGATTCCGAAGATCGGATCGTCGGGAAGGTCATTCTCGGCGATCGGGACATCAGCCAGGAAATGATTGCCGAAGGATTCGCCTGGATTTTTGATCCCTATATACAGGATGGCCGCCTGCTCACCGATTTACATTCGGCCCGTGAGCGGCAGTTGGGTATCTGGTCCGTGGGTGCAACCCCTCCCTGGGCCTGGCGGGAAGGTCGCGAAACCGGGTCCGGCGCCGAGTTTACGGATAACTGCGGTTCCAAACGCTACTGCTACCAGATGGGTAGTTGTGCTGAAGCGCGCTATTACGCGCGCAGTTGTGGTCTCACCAACATGGATACCGATAGTGACGGTGTTCCCTGCGAAGGCGTCTGCCTGCAATGACCGACCATGACCTCGCCTGAACTGCCCGAGGGCTTTTTCACTCGTCAGGACGAGTCTCCTGACGAGCACTTTTATGTCCAGCCTCGAATGGTTGCACACATTGATGATGCGACGATCTCAGCGCTCACCAACTTCTACCAGGAAATGATTCCGCCCAAAGGGCGGGTGCTTGACCTGATGTCCTCCTGGATTTCACATCTACCTGACAGCCCCTACGAACATATCAGTGGTCTCGGTATGAATGCTGATGAACTTGCGGCCAATACGGTTCTGAACGACTGGTGCGTACACAACCTGAATGAGTCTCCACGACTCCCCTACGACGACGATCGCTTTGATGCAGTGATCACTGCGGTGAGCGTTCAGTACCTGACTTCACCTTTTGAGGTATTCGCCGATATCGCTCGGTGTCTGGTACCCGGTGGACTTTGCATCGTGGCAATGTCGCACCGCTGCTTCCCCACGAAGGCCGTACAGGCATTTCACCTGTTACCGCCAGAAGACCGGGTGCGCCTCGTGGCAAGCTACATGTCATCGTCCAACGCTTTTGAACGGATCATTTTCACAGATCGGTCACCTCCTGACGCTGATCCGCTCTGGATCGTACATGGCCATAAGGCGCCCTGATCACAAGGCCTCCGCTTACAAACGAGAAATCCTTCCTCACTGCCAGTATCATTTCGTCGCCAATTCACAGGATTGGGCACGATTGCGCCGCCCCACACACCAGAGTTTTCCAAATGCCAGAGCATCTACTTGTCGCCAATCGTGGCGAAATCGCGATACGAATCCTCCGGACGGCCGCAGACCTGGGCATTCGGACCACGGCCATTCACGCCACTGACGATGCGGCGTCTCTGCATACCCGACACGCAGACAACGCCATTGATCTCGGCAATGAAGGCGTCGCCGCGTACCTGGATATCGAAAGTATCGTACGTGTTGCCAATGAGGTTGGCGCTGACGCCATCCATCCAGGCTACGGGTTCCTGAGCGAGTCCTCTGCTTTCGCGAGTGCCTGCGAAAAGGCTGGGATTCGTTATGTAGGACCCGCGGCTGAAACGCTCGCACAGTTCGGCGACAAGGCCGCAGCGCGTGCCCTCGCCGAGCAATGTGACGTACCTGTGTTACCCGGCGTCAGTCGGGCTATATCCCTGTCAGAAGCGGAGGATTTTTTCAGCAGCCTGGCATCTGGGAATGGCGTCATGCTCAAGGCAATCGCGGGTGGTGGTGGCCGCGGAATGCGACCTGTGTTCGATGGTACCGACCTCGCATCCTCCTTCAACCGAGCCACATCGGAAGCTGCCCAGGCATTCGGATCCGGCGACATCTATGTTGAAGAACTCCTGCCACGAGCCCGGCATATCGAAGTGCAGATCATTGGCGATGGCACCGGTGATGTCAGTCATCTTTGGGACCGGGAATGCAGCCTTCAGCGACAACGCCAGAAGATTGTCGAAATTGCACCCGCTTTTGGGCTCACAGATCAACTACGAGCCGATGTTCTGGATGCCGCAGTTCGCATCGGCAGTGCCGCCAATTATCAGGGTGTCGGGACCATCGAGTTTCTGATTGATGTAAATACAGAGGGGCGCTTCGTTTTCATGGAGGCGAATGCACGACTCCAAGTCGAGCACACAGTAACGGAAATGATCACCGGACTGGACCTCGTCGCGTTGCAGCTGAAGATCGCAGACGGCGCCACACTACCTGAGCTTGGTATCGACCAAGTGAAGGTGCCGCAGCCGCAAGGCGCTGCGATCCAGTGTAGGATCAACCTGGAATCCATGAACCCAGACGGCACGTCACGTCCGGGCGGCGGTTATCTGACCGCGTACGAACCTGCCTCAGGTCCTGGCGTTCGTGTAGATGGCTACGGATACACCGGATACACGACCAGCCCCTTCTACGACTCACTGCTGGCAAAACTGATTGTGCATGGCCAAGACCTGACCAGCGCCGCCCGCAAGACCCGACGCGCCCTTTCAGAATTTAAGCTGGAAGGTGTACGCAGCAATATTGGCTTCCTGCAGGTGCTATTGAAGGAAACGCCGCTCGATGGTGATTTGATTCATACCCGTTACGTGGAAGAACAGATCAGTGACCTGCTGGCCGTCGACAGTGATGAGGAACCGGCCCGTTTCTTCTCCCCGGAACGAGATATCCGTAAGGCGGGTGCGGACGTGGATCCGGACGACCCACTGGCGGTGCTCAATGTTCAGCGGTCTGACAGCACTGCACCAGCGGCGGTAGCAGCGCCACCGGCGCAGGCCATGATCCAGGGGCCGCCGGGTACGGAACCCGTACTGGCGCCGATTCAGGGCATGGTCATTGATCTTACCGTCACGATTGGCGATGAGATCCTGGCAGGACAACCGGTTGCCGTCCTCGAAGCCCTGAAAATGGAACATGTGATCAAGGCGGAGCAATCAGGGATCGTCAGAGAACTGCCGTTGTCCGTCGGCGATACCATTTTTGAAGACACGCCGATTGTGTTTATTGAACCAGCTGAGGTTGCTGGTGAATACAACGCCGGCGAAGCGCTCGACCTCAACAGCATTCGCGATGATGTTGCAGAGATCAATCACTTCCATCAGCTGACCACCGATGAAGCGCGAGTAGAGGCCACGACCAAACGTCACAACGCAGGCAAACGGACAGCACGAGAGAACATCAACGACCTTTGCGACGACGGTACGTTCTTCGAATATGGTCCGTTGGTGACCGCAACGCGCTATCGCAACGACACCATTCCGGAACTGGAGGAACGTGTCATCAAGACCGCAGCTGACGCGATGGTCATGGGCGTTGGCAAGGTTAACAGTAACCTCGTCGGACCAGAGAATGCTCGATGTGTCGCCATGTCTTACGACTACACCGTATTGGCGGGCACCCAGGGTGGGAAGAACCACCAGAAGCAGGACCGCATGTTCAACGTGGCGGAGAAGTACAAATTACCCTTGGTTCTTTATACCGAAGGGGGTGGCGGTAGAACGCATGGTGGTCCAAGGAGTGCCGGTGGTCCAGGCGCTTCCTCCGTTGGCGGCTTGAATACGCGGACCTGGCGCGAATTGGGCAAGCTGTCCGGGCTGGTCCCGATCGTTGGCGTCAATTCCGGCTATTGTTTCGCAGGGAATGTCGTCCTGCTCGGTGCCTGTGATGTGATCATCGCAACGGAGGACTCCAGCCTCGGGGTTGGTGGTCCGGCGTTGATCGAGGGGGGTGGTCTCGGTGTGTTTGCACCGTCAGAGGTCGGGCCTGTCAGCATTCAGGAACCCAACGGCGTGATCGATGTCGTGGTCAAAGATGAAATCGAAGCTACGGATGTCGCGCGTCGATACCTGTCGTACTTCCAGGGGCGCGTGAGCACCTGGCAGGCGAATGACCAACGCAAGCTGCGGCACATCGTTCCGGAAAACAGGCGTGCCATTTACAGTATTCGGGAAGTCATCGAGACGCTCGCCGACGCGGGCACCGTGTTAGAACTGCGACCCAAGTTTGGTCTCGCTATGGTCACAGCATTTATCCGCATTGAAGGCAGACCAGTGGGTGTCATCGCCAACAATTCCAATTCGCCCACAGGCGGTGCCATCGATGCAGACGCCGCTGACAAGGCTTCACGATTCATGCAACTGTGTGACGCATTCGACATTCCGGTCCTATCGCTAATCGACTGTCCGGGCAACATGGTGGGGCCCGAGGCCGAAAAGGAAGCCCTGATCCGGCATTGTGGCCGCATGTATGTGGCCGGTGCCAACCTGACGGTCCCGTTTTTTGCCGTGATCTTGCGCAAGTCCTACGGCCTAGGTGCACTCGCGATGTCGACTGGCAGCTTCGATGAGACGTTCTTTGCCATTTCCTGGCCCACCGGTGAGTTTGCCGGTATGGGACTTGAAGGCTCGATCAAACTCGGGCGACGCTCTGAACTCGCGGCCATCGAAGACATCCCGAAACGCAAAGCACGCTACGAGGAGCTGGTCGCCGACGCTTACGCATGGTCACGTGCACTGAACGCCGGCACCGTCTTCGAGGTGGACGATGTGATTGACCCCGCCACAACACGCGACTGGCTCATCATGGGACTGGAATCAGCACCACCTCCGGAACCCCGCGCCGGGAAGAAGCACAAGTGGATAGATACCTGGTAAATGGATGGACAACTCGCAAATGGATGGCTGGTAAATAGACGCCTGCCAACAGGCCAACCGACAGGGATTTTCTTAACCGCCCACCCACGGTAGTATCCGGCAACTTTCTAGGACAGCACTCTATGAGCATCGACAGCAGCGAATTCCTGCAGCGTCTGACCGACATCACCGGCAATAACGGGGTCATCGAAGATCCCTCACGTGGACCTGGCCCGATCGTGCGACCTCGAAGTACGGAAGAGGTTTCGGAGATCATGAAAGTGTGCACGGAACACAAGGTCCCGGTGGTCACGTTTGGCGGCAACACTGGCCTCGTGCAGGGGACACGTCGAAATGGTGATGAATTGGGCCTCTCGATGGAGCGGATGGCGGCCATAGAAGGGGTCGACGTTGCGGGACGCACGATGACGGTTCAGGCGGGCGCTGTACTGCAGCGAGTTCAGGAAACTGCAGAGGAATCCGGATTCCTGTATCCGCTCGACCTTGGCGGTCGTGGTACCGCCACCATCGGCGGCAACATCTCCACCAACGCCGGCGGCAACCGGGTGATTCGTTACGGCATGACCCGGGATCAGATCCTCGCCCTGGAGATGGTGCTGGCAGACGGGACGATCATTCCGATGCAGGGTCCCGCGATCAAAAACAATACTGGTTACGACCTGAAGCATCTGGCCATTGGTGGCGAAGGCACACTGGGCGTTGTGACCCGGGCTATCCTGCGAATGCGCACGTTTCCGATCTCTCAGGCCTGCGCCTGGGTCGCGGTCAACGACTTCGACTCGCTGACCAAACTGCTGAGCTTCATTGACCGCGAGTCGTCCGGCACCCTCTCCTCCTTCGAAGTGATGTGGTCCGACTATTACGAAGCCATGACCGGTGATTCGACACCGTACACACCACCGGTACCGCACGGACACCCACTGTATGTATTGATTGAGCTGCAGGGTGGCAACCAGGAAAGAGATCAGGTCCGGTTCGAAGAGATCATGGTCGCGGCCTACGAACAGCAACTGGTGGCCGACGCTGCGATTGCCCAGTCCGAAGGCGAGCGTATGGCCATGTGGGATATTCGCGACGATGTGAATCAACTGTTTGAAAACGGCTTCATCGACGTCAAGAATCTCTCGTTCTATTCCAGTGACGTCTCCATGCCCATCAACGACATGGAAGACTTTGTCAAAGAAATCACTGCAGAGATGCCCGGCAAGGAGTCTGGTTCCCACGTATTTGTCTTTGGACACCTGGGAGACGGTAACCTGCACGTCAACCCGTGCGCCCAGGGACCTGACCGCCCCTCACCCAAGGAGTTGGGCGAGGTCATCTATCGGGCTGTTCGAAAACGAGGCGGCTCGATCTCAGCGGAACACGGCATCGGCCTGAAGCGAAAGGAATATCTGGACTGGACAAGAACCGAAACCGAAATCGAGTTGATGCGCCGCATCAAGGCCGTGTTTGACCCGGACAATCTTATGAACCCAGGGAAGATTTTCTAAGGTGATCTCAACGAAAAAAAACGCGGGATACCCGCGCTTTTTTGAAACCTCTACTCTTACTGGATGCAGGCTACACCTGAACTGGTTGTACAGGTGAATGGCAAGCACTTAGTGGTGATATTTTCGCAACTGAAAGAGGTTTTTACATTGCACAACGCACCATTTTCAAACAAGCGAAAGGTAAATTGCACCAGTGAGTTACCGAGATTGTCTAGCAGAATAGTGAGTCCTTTCATTAAGGCATCTTATACCGTTTGCTTATCCTCATGAGCAGCATGATTAATGTAAACAATCCCAACGACTAGCTTTACTGCGCGTCCTTTCAGAACCTGCCGTTGTATCGATCCATCTTGCCCGTTAGTTACGCTATTCCCGTGTTCTGTCGACTCAAAAAATAGTATTTACAGATCAGATT
>MDTB01230082.1_pt1 | contig 15450 bp, 15 predicted proteins | sample 811161 | NCBI WGS metagenome assembly MDTB01 (sample SAMN05326650, study PRJNA326480) | marine metagenome | isolation source: seawater | place: Mediterranean Sea | collected 2009 | reverse complement strand
CTCATACCGTATAAAAAAGTAACTTAAATTCGGGCTATGGCGCAGCCTGGTAGCGCGTTCGTCTGGGGGACGAAAGGTCGTGAGTTCGAATCTCGCTAGCCCGACCAACATAATTTGAATAACTTTTCAGCTGAGGTAAAATTTTGTCTTCCTGCGGTGTCCTTCCCTCTCAAGAAATAAGAAATATGATTAAGAAAGGTCATATCCGTGGAGATAGGCCTATTCAAGATGATCAAATTCAACCCTCAAGCATCGATTTACGAACCGGAACTGTAGCTTGGCGTGTACAAGCTTCTTTTCTCACTGGAAAAGAGAAAACAATCCAAACACGACTGCAAGAAATGGCAATGCACGAACTGGATATTAAAGGGGGGACAATACTTGAAAAAGGCTGTGTGTACGTTGTAAAGCTTCAAGAAAACCTATCAATACCAAACAAAATTAATGCAGTCGCAAATGCAAAGAGTTCTATCGGCAGGCTTGACCTTTTGACTAGACTAATTACTGACTTTGGTACTGAGTTCGACAGAGTGCCCCCTGGCTACTCTGGTCCTCTCTACATCGAAATTAGTCCTAAATCTTTTTCAGTTTTGATTCGTTCTGGCATTCGATTAAATCAGATTCGTTTCCGAAAAGGTTACAGGATTTTATCTGATAAGGAATTAATATCACTTAATAAGAATCAAAAGTTGGTTAGCAATGACGCAATAATTGATAATGGTTTAAGCTTTTCAGTAAATTTAGACAATTCGCAAGCGTGTATTGTTGGTTATAAAGCAAAATCGCAAACTAAAATAATCGATCTTGAAAAGACAAATTTTTATAAAGTTTTAGATTTTTGGCATCCTATTGAAACTAATTCAAAAAGTTTGATTCTTGATCCTGGCGCTTTCTACATATTAATGACGAAGGAAACTGTGCATATTCCTCCAAATTATGCTGCTGAAATGTCCCCCTATCTGGCAATGGTGGGCGAATTTAGAGTACATTATGCAGGTTTTTTTGACCCTGGTTTTGGACACGAAGCACAAGGAGGCCAAGGCTCAAAAGGCGTACTCGAAGTTAGGTGTCATGAAACACCTTTCAACCTTCAAGACGGCCAAAGCGTTGGGCGACTTCTTTATGAAGAAATGCTTGAGATACCAGATATTCTCTATGGTTCAAGTATAAAATCTAACTATCAAGGCCAGCAGCTAAAGCTATCGAAACATTTTGAAGAGGAGGATAAAGACTCAAAATAGGTTTAGATTATTTTGACAAATTTAAGTTGTGGGCTTGTTTTATACACTACTAATCAAATAGCATATTGGTTTGCTCAAATAGCGCAGTCTCTTTGAGTTCTTGAAGTCCAGGAAGATCTTCCAATTTTTCTAATCCAAAATAATCCATGAACACTTCCGTAACCAAAAATGTGGCTGGCCGGCCTGGTGTTTTTCTGCGTCTTCCTACCTTTACCCAACCGAGCTCCATAAGAATGTCCAGAGTTCCCATCGACACAGATACTCCTCGTATTTCTTCAATTTCAGCACGAGTTGAATTTGCGTGATATGCAATTATTGCTAGGGTTTCGATCGCAGCTTTTGAAAGCTTTCTATGCTCAATAATTTCTTTTTTCATTAAAATTTTTAAATCTGAAGCAGTACGAAAAGCGTAAGACTGATTTATCTTTACCAAATTAATGCCTCTGCTTAAATAAATCTCTTTTAAACGCTTAATAGCGGCTTGAGGATCACTACCTGTCGGCATGCGTTCTCGTATTTCGGTAAGCGAAATTGGAGAAGCTGATGCAAACAACATTGCTTCGACCATTCTTTCTTGTTCTAAATCGGAAGGACCGACACCAAAGTTCTCTTCTGCACTGCATGATTGTAAAAAACCACTCTCCTCTTCCTTTTGAAATTTATTCATTTGAAAGTCCTCTTAAATGTATTGGAGAAAAATTATTGGCTTGACTAATTTCTATTTCACCCAACTTTGCGAGCTCTAGGGAAGCTACAAAGGTAGATGCTGTGACTGAGCGATACTGCTCCGAGTTGTCCATATTTAAATGTTGTAAAAAATGCGAAAATGATACCCAAGAGTTGTTACTAGAAATTAACTGTTTTATTTTTTCGAGAGCGTCCTTTATAGTGAATTTTTTGTAAACTTTAATAATAAGCGGTTGCAAGGTTTTGCTTGTTCTGGAGCGAGAATAGGCTCTAAGTAAGTCAATTAAAGAAACAGAATAGACTTTTTTTTTCTCAGCAATAATCCTTTCCTGTTCGCCCCTGGGGAAAACGTCGATACCAAGCCTAGGGTTGTCAAATAACTCCTTAGACACTTGTCTTATTGCTGCTAATCTTTGTAGCTGCATCGTAAGGTTTTCGGCTAGCTCGTCAGCATTTGCTTCATTTTTGTTTACAGGAAGAAACAACTTTGATTTTAGATAAGCCAGCCACGCTGCCATTACCAGGTAGTCAGCGGCCAACTCCAATTTAAGTTCTTTTACTTTATCTATGAAAACCAAGTATTGTTCCGCAAGCTCCACAATAGCGATTTTACGCAGATCAATTTTATGTTCACGAGACAATGCCAATAATAAATCTAAAGGGCCCTCAAAACCCTCAATATCAACCACGAAGTCAGTTTTTTTTGTTATATCATTATTCGCAGAAGTTAAACTTGAATTAAATTTTAAATTGTTGTTCATTTTATTCACTAACCAAAATGCAGTCTTCACCAAATTTAGCAAGAGCAGAACACAGTTCTTGAGCGGCAAAACGGTTTTCAAAACCACTAATTCTCAATCTAAAATAAGTAACATTGTTATACATATATTCTGAAATTTCTTTTTTAACATTTTCAAGGAGTCCTGGATTTGCTTTCTGAAGCAAATGGAGGTGCATACTCGCATCCTCAAAATTCTTATAAGACCCAAGCTGTATTTTAGGCGCTTGGCCAAAATCTAGATCTTCTTTATTCTCTTCGCCAAGTAGTTCTTTGAGCGCTTCCGTAATGGCGTCACTAATGCTTTTAGGATCTTTAAAATCTGGTGTCTCAAGCCTGACAGGAGGGCTCTGGTCACCACTATCTAATACTTCTTCGCTTGGAGCCAAATTAATTTTACCCAAAGCTGTCTGTTCCTCGCCAGATTGTAAAACTTCGTTAACTATCATGCCCTTATATTTTACCGCCTCCCCTCCCTCATTTTGTGGCTTAATTCTAACGCTATGATCTAAAGCCTTTATTACAGGTAGATCTTCAATTTCTCTATTTACCAATTTAATTGTCCACACTATTATCAAGATCAACACAGTTAACGAAAGAAGCCCACCAAAAATACGCAGGCTCTTAAGCGCTACACTTTCTGATTTACCGTCTTCAGTATCTAAGTCTGAATAGTTTAATTCCTGCAACTCAACCCATCTCTCCGAGACAACTTTATATAGTATATGAAATACTCTTAACCCCTAAATGTGCATAAATCTACATCTTTTGTAAAGGGGTTATGCCCAAAATACCTAAACCAACTGCGAAAACGGTTTGCGCAGCAGTAACTAAAGCCAATCTTGCCTGAGCTAAGCTTTTGTTTTCGACTATAAACCTTAAATCTCTGTTTATCTTACCATCATGCTGCAAAGAATGAAATAATGCTGCCAGTTCATGTAAATAAAAAACTATTCTATGGGGTTCCTGAGCTTTCGCTGCTAATTCAATAATTCTGGGCCACTCTGATACCTTAAAAATTACTAACTTCTCTGATTGAGTGGATAAAAGGTTTAAGTCTAAACTAGGGAGTTCTGTATCACGAATCAAAATATCATCTTCGGCAGCCTTTTTAATTATTGAACTACACCTCGCATGAGCATATTGGACATAAAAAACAGGATTGTCCTTCGACTGCTCAACAGACTTCGCAAAATCAAAATCTAAAGGAGCATCATTTTTCCTGGTCAGCATCATGAATCTGACTGAGTCAGAACCGACTTCACTTATAATATCTCTCAAAGTAACGAATTGACCCGCTCTTTTTGACATCTTGTGAGGCTGCCCATTCCTAAAAAGTTTTACCAATTGGCACAGTTTTACAGACAACGTTATTTTTCCGTCAGACAGCGCCGATACAGCCGCTTTCATGCGCTTGACATAACCACTGTGATCTGCTCCGAAGATATCAATTAATTGACTGAAGCCACGCTGAATTTTGTCATGATGATAGGCTATATCAGGAGCAAAGTATGTCCAACCACCATCTGATTTTTTTACAGGCCGATCGACATCGTCACCATGAACCGTAGATCTGAATAATGTTTGCTCTCTCGGCTCCCAGTCATCTAATAGCTTTCCTTTGGGCGCATCTAAAATTCCCGAATATATTAAAGATTTTTGCTCTAAACATTTTATTGCTTCCTCTATCTTACCACTACCATAGAGTGACTTCTCAGAATAAAAAACATCCATCTTTACACCAAGTAACGCTAGATCACTTTCTATAATTTTCATCATATATTCGCACGAATATTCCCTGATTTTTGGCAGCCACTCTTCTTCTGACATATTAACCAAATCTTTACCAAACAGTTTCTTTAATTCAACACCGAGCCCGATAAGATAGTCTCCAGGATAAGACCCTTCCGTAAATTCAATATATTCCCCGTTAGCTTCTAGATACCTTAAATAAGTAGATCGAGCTAAAACATCAATCTGTGCCCCCCCATCATTAATATAATATTCCTTCGTTACATCAAATCCGACAAAAGTTAATAATCCTGCGAGAGCATCACCAAAAACAGCACCTCTAGTGTGGCCGATGTGTAAAGGTCCTGTTGGGTTAGCCGAAACAAATTCTATATTTATTTTACTGCTTTTGCCTATATCTAAGCTCCCAAATTTATCTTTTTCAACTAGAGCCTCTCTAATGACCCTGTGCCAAAGCTCTGGCTTTGCAGTTATATTTAAAAACCCCGGACCTGCAATACTAACATCTAATATTTCTGCTTGTACTTTTAGTAGTTCTGCAATCAGCTTAGCAATTTCCTGAGGCCTCATCTTAGCCTGCTTGGATAAAGCCATAGCTACGTTAGATGATATTTCACCATGAGCTTTATCTCTCGGAACTTCAACGGTAATATTTTCGTAAGTCATGTCACAAGGTAACACTCCGCAACTGACTAACTCACCTATACAAGATAGAATTTTTTCTCTAAACTTTTCAAAAATATTCATATTTCACATTGACTTCACTGCCTAAACTACTCTCCAATTGTTATACGGGTCTCTAAGTTTATGCAACTGCATTCCGTTATCTAAGGTAATGAGGATCTGAGAGCTTTCTATGCTCAAGCAACGCAAATCTATCTGTCATTCCAGCAATATAATCGGCTACAGTTCGAGCAGTGGAGGTTCGGTCATTAAGACTTTCAATACTCTTGAACCAATCAGGTGGTAAAAGCTGCGGTTCGCTCATAAAAATTTCAAATAAATTGGTTGTTAATTTAGCGACCTTAAGTCTCATCCTTCTGACAGTCCAATGCCTATACATTCGTTCAAAAAGGAATTGCCTTATAACTTGTAAATCAGACAACAAATTATCAGAAAACCTAATCACTGGATGTGAAAAGTTTCTAATATCGTCAGCTTCTTTTTCAGAGAACCCCTCTAAGAATTTTCTTGATTCCGTTATAACATCATCTACCATGGAACTAAACGCACGTCTTAAAGCCTCATGTTGCCGGCGTTTTTTTTCTAGACCTGGATAAAGTTTATCGACTTCCTGAATACAATCACTGATTAATGGTAGCGCCAACAACTCTTCCATTTCAAAGAGTCCAGCGTTCAAACCATCCGACAAGTCATGATTATTATATGCTATATCATCCGCAATCGCAGCAACCTGAGCCTCTGGACCAGCAAATGTATCTAAGTTTAAATTATGTATTTCATTATACTCTTTCAAATAATAATTTGCAGATTTTTTGGCAGGCCCATTATGTTTAACAATTCCCTCTAAACTTTCCCAGGACAAATTTAAGCCGTCAAAATCAGCGTAACTTTTTTCAATTTTCGTGACAACTTTTAATGCTTGAGCATTGTGCTCAAAGCCTCCGTATGGCTCCATACAATCGTTTAAAGCTTCTTCCCCAGTATGACCGAATGGCGTGTGACCTAGGTCATGCGCTAACGCTATAGACTCTGACAAATCCACATTCAAGCCCAGCACAGCAGATATTGAGCGAGCAATTTGGCCAACTTCAATTGAATGAGTCAATCTTGTCCTGAAATGATCACCCTCATGTTCAACAAAAACTTGACTCTTGTGTTTCAGACGTCTGAAAGCAGCAGAATGGATAATTCTATCCCTATCCCGCTGAAATGCTGATCGCTTCGTTGATTTATTTTCATAAAACAGTCTTCCTCGCGAAGATTTTGGATCAGCCGCAAAACTTTTAGACATCTTTTCTCTCCGCTCTTGAAAGTAGTTAATAAAAAGTTTACTTTTATCTATAACAAATAGAAAGGTATCACAATATGGGTTTAAAATTACCCCCATCTGTTACTGAACGAGCTTTTTCGCGATTGGAAGAAATTGGAGAACCTTATTGCCTAAGAGTAGCAGTTTTGGGCGGGGGATGCTCGGGCTTTCAGTATGAAATAAAGTTAGAAAAAAAAATTAATCCCGATGACTCTGTTGTACAAAAAAATAAACTGAAAGTTGTAATAGACCCAACATCACTCGAATTTCTTGGAGGAGCAACTATCGATTATTCTGAAGAACTAATCGGTGCTAAATTTATTGTAAATAACCCTAATGCTTCCTCGTCGTGCGGATGTGGAATAAGTTTTTCAATTTAATTAATTATGTACATAGTTAAATAACAGCTTTAACGAAATTTTTAGTTTAAGATTATGAAGATAGCAACCTTTAATATTAACGGAATAAGAGCGCGGCTGCCATTGCTTATAACTTGGCTGAAAGATTGCAATCCAGATGTAGTTGCATTGCAGGAAACAAAATGTGCGGATGGTTCTTTTCCAGTATCTGAGCTTGAAGATTGTGGATACAACGTGATCAATTTTGGTCAAAAAAGTTTCAATGGGGTGGCAATTTTGTCAAAACACCCAATAGATGATTTTCAATTTGGTTTGCCGGGAAATGAGGAAGATGAGCAAGCTCGCTGGATAGAGGCCTCAATAAAGTCATTTCGAATTTGTGGGTTATATCTCCCTAATGGAAATCCAATGTCGACCGAGAAGTTTTTTTATAAATTAGAATGGATGGAACGTCTTTTACAGCGTGCTAGAAACTTAATAAAGAACGAAGAGCGTTCAATTTTATTGGGAGACTTTAATGTAATACCTCAGGAGGAAGACGCAGCAAACCCAGACCTTTGGATAAATGACGCTCTTTTTCACATAAAAAGCCGTACGGCGTTCAGGAAAGTTGTAAATTTGGGTTATACTGATGCTGTCAAAATGGTTGTTTCTGAACCAAAAGTTTATACTTTTTGGGATTACCAATCCGGAAGCTGGAAAAAAAATAATGGCATCAGAATTGATCATATCTTGTTGTCACCGCATGTGGCTGACTTCCTGGAAGATTGTGGAATAGATCAATATATGAGAGCCCAAGAGCGCCCTTCAGACCACGTACCAGTATGGATAAAGGTTTTAAACTAATTCTCATCAGTAAATTCGTAACCATAAAGCCAATCGAAGCGAGACAGTAAAAGGCTAGGAAACATATTTGACGCAGCTCCCAGCCCAAAAGAAGCACATAATCTAAACAGTGGGTTTTTTAAATGAAACAGGAATGCATTCCGAGCGGAGGCTTCAGCTATGCGCCGAACTCGTTCGCACCTGATTTTTCCGTAAGCACCTAATCTTTCTGAGAGAGATACACTAGATTTATTGGCTAAAATCATTGAGAGCGCATGAGCATCCTCTAATGCCTGGGTAGCGCCTTGAGCTAAATACGGTAGGAACGGATGACAAGAGTCTCCGAGCAGCGTGAGACGTCCCTTGCTCCAATCGTTAACAGACTCATACCCAAAAAGCCCCCATTTGTTAAGTGACTCAGTTTTATTCTTCAAAATTTGTGCCAGTGGAAAATCTTCAAACTCTTCTATTAACTCGCGCTCTGTTGCGGGTATTGACCAGCCATCTTCCTGCCACTGGCTGTGTTCGAAACAAAAGACAAAATTTATAAGCGTGCCATTTCTAATCGGATAGCTAACTACATGCTTTGAAGGGCCTAAATGCAAGTTAACTGACGAATCTTGAAATTCTTTAGGAAGGTTTTCAGACCTAACTAACGTTCGATAGGCGCACTGTTTCAAAAAAATTGCACGACTTTTATCAAAAAATTGTTTTCGAGCTTCAGACTTAACCCCATCTGCTGCGATAACAACCGAAAATACCCTTTCTTTTCCATTTACAGATACTATAGCATTATTATCTGTAAAGTAACTTACAGAGGCCTCCGACTGATATTCGATATGCACTCCGCAATCCAGTGCTCGTTTAGTCAATTGATCAATTAAATCTGACCTATGCATTAAGAAGAATTTCGAGCCATATCTTTTTTCAGCTTGTCTGCCTAACGGGATTTTCGCTATCTGACGTCCAGTTCTGCCATTTTTGATTTTTATATTCTCTGACTGACAGGAGACTTTCTCTATTTGCTTTTCGATCCCTAAATATCTCAGCACTTTTACTCCATTTGAACTGATTTGTATACCAGCACCAGAGTTGACCTTACACCCGAGCCTCTCAAAAATTGTTACCTTAAACCCAACATTTGCAAGCGCAATAGAAACTGCTAATCCTCCAACTCCGCCACCAATTACACCAATATTCATTTAACTATAGTTCATAATAATTCTTCAATTTTTTATATTTTCATTTTGTAAATAGTTTAATTTTATTCCGTACGATGAACTCTTTCCTTACGTTCATGCCTCTCCTGTGCCTCCAAACTTAATGTAGCAATTGGCCTAGCATCTAAGCGCTTTAGTGAAATGGGATCTCCTGTTTCCTCACAATAACCATAAGAGCCATCCTCGATACGTCTAAGCGCAGCTTCAATTTTAAAAATTAACTTTCTTTGCCTATCTCTGGTTCTAAGTTCAATAGCACGATCAGTTTCTTCAGATGCCCTATCTGCGGTATCAGGAATGCTCCTACTACCTTCTTGCATCCCTACTATAGTTCCCTTGCTCTCCTCTAGTAGCGAGTTTTTCCAATTCAAGAGCTTGAACTTGAAATATTCTTGTTGTTTCGAACTCATAAAAGAATCCTTTTCGTTCAACTCATAATGATTATCAGCAAGCTTAACAGGCTTCATACTACCCCCTTCTAAAAAGTTATAAACTCGATAACTGGAATCAAAGCAATTGTCACTATAAAGATTAAGATCTTGAAAAAATTTGTACATGCGAATAGTTAAGAACAACTGAAAGGAATCTATATGAAATTTAACAGCACGGATAAATATATCGCTACTTCCGATCTTACCATAGCAGTAAATGCGGCCATTACTCTTGAAAGACCTCTGCTCGTAAAAGGAGAACCGGGAACGGGAAAAACAGAGTTAGCAAAACAAGTATCAACAAGTTTAGAGCTCCCAATAATTGAGTGGAGTATCAAATCTACGACCAAGGCTCAGCAAGGCTTGTACGAATACGACGCTGTAAGTAGATTAAGAGATAGTCAGTTAGGTGACTCAAAGTTTTCTGATATAAGCAATTACATAAAGAAAGGAAAAATCTGGCAGGCTTTTGAGTCGAAAACGAAGTCAGTCCTTTTGATAGATGAAATTGACAAAGCAGACATTGAGTTCCCAAATGACCTGCTTCAAGAGTTAGACAGGATGGAGTTTTTTGTATATGAGACTGGAAAATTAGTTTCAGCTAATCACAGGCCAATAATTATAATAACGTCAAACAGCGAAAAAGAACTGCCTGACGCATTCTTGCGACGATGCTTTTTTCACTATATCCAGTTTCCTGATAAAGACACCTTGGCAAGTATTATTGACGTGCATTACCCGAATATTAAAAAGGATCTCATATCGAGAGCACTTGAACAGTTTTTTGAAATAAGAGAAACCCCTGGTCTAAAAAAGAAACCATCTACATCTGAAATTTTAGACTGGTTGAAGCTACTCCTAGCCGACGATATAAGTGGTAAAGATCTAAAATCTAAATCTACTAGTATCTTGCCAAAACTGCATGGGGCATTACTAAAAAATGAGCAAGACGTACAACTCTTTGAACGTCTTGCTTTTCTAGCTCGACGACAAAACTAAGCTCCTTAGGATTGGATATGCTATGATTCTACCACTCGCCTTTCTAATCGGTTTTTTACTCGGCTTTCGCCATGCATCAAAAAAGAAAGGAAATTATCTCGATAAACTACAGTATGGTTCTGCCTTCGGGATCGGATTTTTATTGCTGGCTTTAATAATTATGATTTTATTACAAAGATTGGAGCTATTTTAAAGTGCTCATAAATTTTTTTTTAAAATTAAAATCTGCTAAATTACCTGCATCATTGCGTGAATTATTAATGCTTTTAGAAGCTCTCGATAAAAATTTTGTTCAAAATGATGTGGAGAGCTTCTACTATTTAGCAAGATCGTCTTTAGTAAAAAGCGAACGAAATATAGATAAATTTGATAGGGTATTTAAAGAGGTATTTGACGGAATTGAAAGCATTTCACTAGAGTCACTTTTTAATACTGCTAAGATACCCGAGGATTGGATAAAAAAGCTCGCAGAAAAATTATTATCAAAAAGCGAGATGGAACAAATCAAATCTCACGGAAGTCTAGAGGAGTTACTTAAGACATTGCAAAAACGCCTTGAAGAGCAGAAAAAACGCCATCAGGGGGGGAACAAATGGATTGGTACGGCAGGCACCTCTCCCTTTGGTGCTTACGGTTTTAATCCTGAGGGCATAAGAATAGGTCAACATGAAAGCAGGCATCAAAGAGCCACAAAAGTTTGGGATAAGCGTCAATTCCAAGATTTAGATGATCATACCGAGTTAAGCTCAAGAGGCATGAAGCTAGCACTAAAAAGGCTTCGAAAATGGGCTAAAGACAAGAGCCAAGAGGAAGTAGATATTAATGAAACAATCTCGGCCACTGCGAAATCGGGATACCTGGACGTAAAAACAAAACCAGAGAGAAGAAACGCTGTCAAACTCTTGCTGTTTCTTGACATTGGTGGTTCTATGGATTCACATGTGAACGAAATTCAGAGTCTATTTTCTGCCGCACAAACTGCTTTCAAAACACTTGACTATTTCTATTTTCACAACTGTTTATATGAAGGTGTATGGCAAAAAAATATCCGCAGGTGGTCAGAACAAGTATCCACTTACGATATTTTAAGAACTTACGGGAAAGACTATAAATGTATATTTGTTGGAGACGCATCAATGAGCCCATATGAAATAGAAGTACCGGGAGGCGGAAACGAACACTATAATGCGGAAAGTGGTCGCATATGGCTGGAAAGGGCTAGAAACCAATGGCCTAGTAACATTTGGGTAAACCCCGTACCAGAAGAGAATTGGAAATATAGTGAGTCAACCCTTATCCTTAGGAAAATCTTCGAAAACAAAATGGTTCCTCTTACTTTGACAGGGCTTGAAAGCGGTATGCGAGAACTCAGCAAATGATAAAATTTCTTCCAATAATTTTAGCTGTTCTTTTCGGCTTGCTAAATTATCAGTTATCGAGTCGAAAATTAAAGTCTCAGCTATCATCAAACTCAACAAAGTTGGTAGAGCCGATTATATCGTCACTTGTAAAGAAAATTGCAAAAGCAGTCGATGTTCCCGACTTAACAGTCTATGTTTTAGAGATCGAAGCAATAAATGGCTTAGCCACAACCGAAGGGAAAGTTTTTATCACTAGGGGATTTTTGAACAAATTCTTTGCAGGAAAAATTTCTGCCGATGAGTTGTGTTCTGTAATTGCGCACGAGCTAGGTCACGTTGCACTTGGCCATACAAAAAGACGAATAATTGACTTTACTGGTCAAAATGCGCTTAGAGTAATTCTCTCGTTTGCTCTTGGTAGATTAATTCCAGCGCTGGGAGTATATATCGCAAATTTTCTTGTGTCGCTAATTGCTTCAAAGCTTTCTCGAAAAGATGAATATGCTGCCGATGCGTATGCTGCCGCCTTGCTCGAAAAGTCGGGAATTGGCATTGACCCTCAAATTTCTCTTTTAGAAAAACTTGACTCATTAGTTGGTGGAGCAGGCACAACAATAACTTGGATAAGCAGTCACCCCAAAACAAAAGATAGAATTCAAGCTCTAACTGATCTCAAATCAAAATGGACTAGTGTGCCTCAGGAATAGACCTCTTTAGCAAGACCAAAAAGCAGCGCTGATTTTAAAATACGCTTACCTGACAGTGTAGTCGACGTCTCTTCTATAAATTCATCACAAACTTTTTTAACTAATCTTGTTATTTCGATTTGATTCTTAAATAGCTCTTCCATGAAGAAACTATCAGGAGTCTTTGCGTAAACGCCATATTCCTTTAAAATTTTTCTAGGAAAGTCTTTAATGTTTTGTGTTAAGATGATTGTAGAGTTGGCAACGACTGCAGTCACCAAAATATGCCTATCATTAACATCAGGAAGGTATATATTTTTTTCAAGTTCAATATTGGATTGAACACAAGCCTGAGGCCACTTTGCGTTTAACAAAAGCCTTTCTATATTTACCAGATCAACACAACCCGGCTCCTTTTTAGCTGTCACAAAACTCCATTCCTCAAATATTTTTTCTGACCATATGGGTTCAAAAACTCCTTTATCAGCGAGACAAAAGAGGAACCTTCGTAAAAAATGAGGAAATAGAACGCATGTATCGAGTACAACAGTCATGGATGAGAATTATATTTCATACATTGGTTGGCTTTCCGCTCGGCAAGCATTTTTTAACCACTCATACATAAATTCTCTTACTGACCTTGAACACATAACTACCACTTTTTGTTCGTCAAGTATCCAAAAAGCCGCCGCAATATTTCCAAGTCTTGATCTCATAAACATACCCTCCTTGAAACTCCTGAAAGACAAATCACTCGGACTGCCCTTGGCTAATGCATCTCGCCAACCATCTCCAGCAAGCTGAAAAAATGTGCGCGTATCCGACATATCGGCGATGAGACAATGAATTTTTTTAAAGTGACGCACAATCTCGAGTCTAACTTTCTCGATTGTAGCATATTCACAAATCACCAGCACCTCATCAGGCGACATCCAAGCAATTGAAACACCTGACCCAACAATTATTTCTCTTTCTTCGATTAGGTTTGAGCCTGCTAGCTTTCTAAATAGAGCTTGAACCTCCACCTTTGAAAGGTCTACTTTTATTGTAATCAAACCAAACATTTCTAATTGTTTTACTTCAATTGCCATCGGTTGTTTTAAAATTCTATCCATCCTGCCGTATCCCATTGGGGTCATAAAATACTGGATCAACTACTTTTGCGTCAATAGTTTTACCGTCATTTAGAGAGATACTCACGACCTTTCCAATCAGGCCCCGACCACCAAAAAGTAAAGCTAGTGCAATGCCGTGTCCCAGAGTCGGCGAATAATAAGTCGATGTAACATTACCAATTACTTTTATTTCGTTGGAATACGCATTTTTTTCTATTGCGTGTGCACCTTCGGGAATAACGAAGTCTTTATTATCAACTAAAAGGCCAACCATCCTTTTACGATTGGAGTCTACGAGAAAATCTCTTTCTAATGCTCGTTTTCCAATAAAATCGATTTTTTTTCTCGAAACAGCCCAAGACAGATAAAGATCATGTGGGGTTACAGTGCCATCTGTTTCATCACCGACCATTATATAGCCCTTTTCAGCTCTCATAATATGTAAGGCCTCAGTACCGTATGGCTGAATACCTAAGTTGCCACCCTCACCAATACACATGGACCAAAACTCTAATCCTTTTGATGCCGGGACTGATATTTCAAAAGATAATTCTCCAGAAAATGAGATACGAAAAACTCGAGCTGGAATATTTCCAAAATTGCAGTCACAAAATGACATAAAGGGTAGTGATGAAGCGGACAAGTCAGTCTGAGTAAGCTTTTGTAGTAATTTTCTTGAATTAGGTCCAGCCACGGCTATCTGTGAAAACTGTTCAGTTTGGTTTAAAATAAAAACTCTCTTATTCCACCATTCTGTTTGTAGCCACTCTTCCATCCAACTATACACCCTGTCAGCGCCACCTGATGTCGTATGACACAGAAAAGTATCCTCAGTTAGTCTTACAACGACTCCGTCATCAAATAAAAAACCGTTTTCGTTGCACATAAGGCTATATCGACATGATCCAACTTTCATTGTAGAGATCATATTCGTATACATTAAATCTAAAAACTTGGCTGCGTCGGCGCCCTTAACAAGAATTTTTCCTAAAGTCGATGCATCAAAAATGCCCACATTATTTCGAGTATTGAGCACCTCTCTCCTTATAGAGCTAGTAACTATTTCATTTTTCTTTAAATATGTGTACGGACGCCGCCAATCTCCAACAGGCTCCCAAACAACACCGTGACTGCAACTCCAATTATCTATAGAAGTCTTTCTCGTAGCTTTAAAAAGTACCCCAGTTGCCTCGCCAGCAATCGCACCCAAAGGAATTGGAGTGTAGGGAGGTCTGAAGGTAGTAACACCGACGTCTGATACAGCCTTACCTAGTAGATCTGCCAAAATTGCTATTCCGTTGATATTAGAAAGTTTCCCTTGGTCTGTTGCCATGCCCAAAGTAGTATATCGCTTAGTGTGCTCAACACTTTGGTAACCTTCTAAAGCAGATATCTGCACATCTGAAACTTTAACGTCATTCTGAAAATCTAGAAACGATTTTTTCCTAAGTTTGTCACCAGCTCCGTGAGGAATCTGCTCAATTGGGTAGGTTTTATCCTCATTCAACATCTTAAATGTTATTTTTTCTATTTTCCTTTTCTTGAGACCAAGCTCGGAAATAACTTTTAGTGTCTTAATCCCGATTTCTTCAAAAAACCTATCTGCTTGTAGCAAGCCACTAGCCGCTCCAACAACCTGTACGAAACAATCTCCACCTGAGTCGATTGGTGGAAAATCAAAGTTTGGAACAAAATTTCCATCCAAACTATTCCAAACCACTTTTCCTCCACAATGAGACCATAAATTTACTACGGGAGCCCAACCGCCAGACATTGCAACAACATCGCACTCAATTTGTTTTTCAATTCGACCCTCACCAACTATCGAGCAAATCCCAACAGACCTAACTCGTTTAGAACCAGAAACATGTGAAATCCCACAAGAGACAATTACATCAATTCCTAAATCCCGAGCTAAAGTTGGTAACTCTCCATTGACTTTCTCGCGCACATCTATAACCGCAGCAATCGAAAGCCCAACCTTTTTAAGCTCTATCGCAGTT